>ENA-OSCG01000011-OSCG01000011.1-marine-sediment-metagenome-genome-assembly--contig:-NODE-11-length-43019-cov-8.122102_pt1 | contig 43019 bp, 43 predicted proteins | sample MGYA00237880_ERZ529332 | MGnify/ENA primary metagenome ERZ529332 (study PRJEB26373, sample SAMN05710708) | marine sediment metagenome | biome: marine; feature: ocean trench; material: sediment... | reverse complement strand
AAGGGTGCTGCGTGACCGAACCAGCCAGTCAATGGCTGCCGGTATTTTCCATGGTGTCATTCAGCAGCAAACAGCATGGCGGGACTGCCCGGCCCGCCGTTAAGGTACTTGTAGGTACAGGCGACGGCGAAGTCGACATTGCAGCCATTCAGGTCAACGGGCATCGCACCAGCACTGTGGCAAAGATCCCAGACGGCTGCTGCACCCACTGCGTGAGCGCGCTCGGTAATCAAGGCCATGTCGAGAATATTGCCGGTTTTGTAATGCACATGGGTCATGCAAATGGCGCCGACAGCGTCATCGATAGCCGCCATGATCCCATCGGCTTCAGCAAACCTGATCGTGTAGCCGTCGCCGAGTTGTGCAAGCAGTCCCTGCACCATGTAGTTATCGGTCGGGAAATTGCCACCTTCCATGACGATAACCCGCCGCCCGGGCTGAATCTGTAACGCTGCCGCCAGCACCTTGTACAGGTTAATGCCGGTAGAATCGGTGACCACCACTTCGTGTGGCATGGCTCCGACCAACGCCGCGATTTTGCGGCCCAGGGTCAGTGGCAACTCGAACTAACCCGCCGTATTCATGCTGCCGATCAGCCCGGCAGCCCGGTCGCCCATTCAGTTCCGACCACCTGTCTGACGCACTGCACCGCTTCGCGGGGCATGGCGCCCAGCGAGTTGCCGTTAAAGTAAAGAATCCCGTCTGGCAGGAAGAATTCGTCACGAAAAGATGCCAGGGGGTCTTGCTCGTCAAGTCGCTCCAGCTCGCTGCGGGTAACCATGGTCATGATGAAGAGGTGCCTCTGTTTCCAGGCAATTCTAATTCAGACCGGGAGGCCTTGAAACATTGATCAAATACACTGAGGCAAATCAGGTAACGAGCTGAGCGCGGATCTCGCTTTTGGAAAAATTCCCTGCCTGCTTTTCGACCACACCCCGGGCAAAAATAGCAGCACCATAGGCACCACAATACTGTGCATTTTCAACAAGGTAGGTTTTGTTATCTGGTAACGCATGCTGGAACAGGTCGATCAGAACCGGGTTATAGTTCATCACCCCACCGGAAAAGACCACGGTCTCGGTGGTGATATTCGTCATTTCCAGCACGCGCTGCACCACCGATGCATACAGGGCCTGAATCAGGTTTTCCAGGCGTTCACCCTGCATCAATATCTTGATCACTTCCTGGCCCGAAAAAACCGTGCAGTAGCTGTTGAGTGTCATCTTCTTGTCGTGTGCCCGGGCCAGATCGGTCAGATCTTCGAGCCTGACTTCAAGACGGTGTGCCAGTTCCTCGATAAAAGCACCGGTTCCGGCCGCGCATTTACGATTGATGACAAACTGCCCTATCCGCCCGTCCTGCACTTCAATGACCTTGGAATCCTGGCCACCGATATCGACAATCGTGTAGGGGCCCTTAAGTTGCAACGATTCCTGCGCCCCGAGGAAATGCGCCGAGATCTCGGTCAGCCTGCCCTGGGCAAAATCGATGTGCTTTCTGCCGTAGCCGGTTGCTACCACCGTATGGTTTGCCTTGATGCCCCGCTGGTCGTCGGTCAGCGGTGACGGGCCTGAACCGCCCCCCGACAGCACCTTGCGCACATGCTCCATCAGCGGGAACAGGGTCCGGCCTATGCGCCGGTGCAAAATCCTGCCGTCGTGGTCACAGGCAACCACCTTGATCTGCGTACTACCGCAATCTATGCCCCAGTAAAGGTGTCCGGCTTCCATCAGAGCGTCTCTACGAAGGCTTCAATAATGGTTGCAGACTGCTCATCCGAGAAACAACGTAAATCACACAGGTCACCATTGATAATGACGGCAGGAATACCGCTTTTTCGCAGCCGGGCCGGCAAATTGTACTGGCTGTTACTGTTATTCGGGCAGGTCTTTGCCTCGTGGAAAATAACGCCGTCAATCGCGTAATCATCCACCAGTTTGCGAATATAGTCTTCCTTGTAGCGGTCATTGCGGTTGATAAAAATCTTCAGGTAAGCCCTCGCCATGCCCGGTAACGGGTCTTGCGGGTCAAAATCGGAAAAGATCCAGCTATTGCAATAGGTCGAGGCAACCACACAGGCCTGATTGCTCTTGAACAAGTCTGACAGGCTGCGCAGGCGGCCCCAGATCGGCATGCCATCCCAGTAAATACGCTTACTTTCACCCGGCACTGCCGCCACTCTGGCTGCTGCCCTGAGCTTCAGGTCGGTGAGCAGCACACGATAATAATCACGCGCGACTTCAGTGCCGCGCAACACCACGATCGGCCCCATGAAAATCGTACCGTCAAAAAAGCTCAACGGGCTGGGCCTGGCCATCGCGGTTTCCAGCACTTGTGCCCACAGGTCGGTGGCCTGTTTCGACAATGCACAGGTTCTTTTCAGATCCTCCTGCCGCAGCGCTCTGCCTTGTAACGCCTCGAGCACCCTGATCAGGTCTTCAAATTGCGCCACCACATCAGCGACATGGCTGTCCTCTACCTGCGGAAGGTGGGTCGGTGGGTGAATACCGAATATCGGCGCATCAAATTCGTTGGCGAAATACTCGAACCAGTGCATGACATCCTTACACTGGTTGGTGTTGTAAACGAGGATGTCCGGACGTGGAACGGACTCGATCCCGTAGGCTTTTGTCAGCGGTGTAATACCTTTGAGGTAAGCGCCGACATCGGAGGTCAGGTAACTGCAAATATCCGGTGAATAGCCGAAAGCGTTTGCCTTGGGAATCGTGTCCACAGAAATCCGCGTGGCTCCCAGCATGGCACCGTGATTTTCCGGGAAAAACACTTCGAAACCCATTGCCCGCAGGATTTCTGCAGGACCGACCGAGGTACACCACGCCACCTTGCGGTCAGGGTCTTTCGCCGCCTGATCCAGATCAAGGAAGTAATCCTTCATGACCTTTTTCATGTCCATCACGTTTTCTCCACCTCGATGACATGTGCACCACGCGGCAAGTTATCTGTCTGCTTGCTGCGCAGCGCCTGAATATGCTCACCAAAATCCTCTGCTATCTTACGCGGAATCAATTTGAACGACGGTGTCAACTGGTTGGCCTCTACCGTCAGTTCCGTATCCACAACAAGCGCGGCGTCAACACGCTCGAACGCAGCACCGGTCGCCTGTTCAGCCTGAATACACTCAGCCAGGCACACCGCCAGATCACCCAGACAACCGGGATACTCACAGTCAGACTGATCCAGCTCACCGCCACCATCGGCCGCCATCAGTTCGTAATTGGGAAATGCCAGTAATGACGGACGTTTCTGACCGGAGCCAAACACATAAGCATACTTGATGAACTTGCACCGCCCAGCGATGCGATCCTCGATGCAGGCAGGAAAGACTTTTTCACCGTTGTCGAGCTTGAACATGCGATCCAGGCGCGAAATGATCCTCATGCCTTCCTCGCTGATGGCACCCACATCGCCGGTCCTGAACCAGTCCTGCTCAAAAACTTCAGCGCTTGCCTCTGTCTGCCTGAAGTAGCCCTTCATCACGTTCGGGCCTTTTACCAGGATCTCGTTTTCATCGCCAAGCTTCAACTCAACACCTGGAATCGGGAAACCTACCACCCCGGGTGTGCGTTCAAGGCTGAGTCCGGTCAGGGTGCAGCAGGGTGATGTCTCGGTAAGGCCCCAGCCTTCAACCACCGGCACGCCTTTATTCCTGAAAATTTCCGAGGTGCTGACAGGCAATGGCGCGGCTGCCGTAAACACGAATTTCAAGCTGTCGTGAAAAAAGCTGTCGGCCAGTTCCGGTTCAGCCAGTATCCTGGTGACAATTTCCTGGTAAACCTTCGGCACGCTGAAATAAACATTGGGTTTTATTTCGCTGAAATTCTGCAACAGTCTGCCTGCATCCTTACCGCCCGAATCATCAATCGCCAGGCAGCCGCCTGAATGCAGCGCAAAGAATCGCTCGAACAAGCCACCAAAACTGTGATGCCATGGCAGATAGCACAGAAACCGCATCCCGGACTCAGGCTTCCACAGTATCTCAAGGGCTTTTTGCTGGGACATCAGATTGCCATGGGTAAGCTGCACGCCCTTCGGAAAACTGCTGGTACCGGACGTAAACATGATCATCGCCAGCCGCTCCGGGCCAATGGATCGCATTCGCTGTTCGAGTCCGGCGGTATGTTTGTCTTCCTCCTCAGCCAGCAAATCGTTCATGAACGTGATGCTGGTGACTCCGCGGCTGTGCAGCTGGTCAAGCAATTCCGGGTCCGCCGTATCGCCACCAGCGTTCATGACGACAATGCGGGCGGGCAGACAACCGGCACGTAACAGGGCCATCTTTTCAAGATTATCAGTAACCAACATGCCGACATCGGCAAAACTGAGCAAATCTGACATCATGTTGGCGGCATACCCGGCAAAAACCGGCACCGCAACCATACCGGTGCCCATAACCGCCATCTCAGAAACCAGGCGGTGGTAACAATTGGCAGAAATGAATGCGACACGGTTGCCGGGTGTGTCCTCGCGCAGCACATCTGCCGGCAATGCCAGGCCTGCAAACCGGAGTATGTCGGTAACCATCTGTTGCCAGGACCAGTGGCGGTAAGGCGCGCCCCGTCTTTCGGCAAACGCATTCGAATCGCCGTAACGATCCCGGTTGTCAAGCAGCATCACACCAATACCTGGTGTTACCTCACCCAGTGACAGCGGGGACTTGAGCCCTTGCATACTAAAGCCTCCAGCAGACATCTCGATCAGGACTCAAGCGATTTGACCAGAGACCGCATCACGATGTTATAGGGCGCCTCTATGCCGGCCATTTCCGCATACACGGCAATCTGGCCGTTGATAAACTCCGCCTCGGTGACCCGCCCGCTTTCGATGTCCACCAGCATAGAGGGCTTGTGATCACCGGCACCCTTCAGGTAGTTCATGGCATAACGATAATAATCCCAACCCAGATGAACTTCATTGGCACGGGCGACCGCGATTCCCTCCTTGACCAGTTTTTCCACCAGATCACAGAGAAAGGGGTCGCGCAACGCCTGCGACATGGTCTTGCCAGTGACGGCACAGACCGGGCCCAGGGCAGAGTTCAGGATGGTCTTCTGCCAAACATGGTCAACCAGGCGCTCGGCATGGTTGGTAGGAAGACCTGCGCCGGTAAGTATTTCACAAACTGCTGCGGCCACTCGCTTGCCACTCTCATGTGTTTCCTGGAGCCAATGCGGAGGGTGGTGAAAGCCCACGCTGACATGGGCCGGCGCCAGCAGAGTGACACCGAGATTGACCGCCGCGCGCATCACCCACTCTGCACCGAGGTGATCGGCCAGCACGCGCTCGGTATCCAGCCCGTTCTGCCAACTCACCACATGGATTCCTGGCCGGTGAAAGCTTTGTATCGCCGATGATATCAGCGGCAGCGCGGTTGCTTTGGAGCTGACAAAAATAAGCTCGGGCGGATCATCGGCCAACTCATCCACTGAAGTGACCGTATGTGCAACCCGGCTGCTAATTTGTAAAGCACCCTCGATACGGATACCGGGATCCATGGTCGGATCGAGAAGTTCTTTGACCAGGTCGCAAAGCGTCACCTCGTATCCGGCGTTTGAAAAGGCGGCCGCCAGCACGCAGCCTACCGGCCCCGCACCGATAACGGCGATTCTATCTGGAGAAAATTCGGCAGCGGCACGGGTTGTCATCTATTTAAGCTCCTTGCTTTCAGATTAATGCCTGCCTGCCCAAACGCCGTCGTAATTTCGAGCAGCCGGCCAGGTGCATTTTCAGGAAAGATCGAAATCTGTTTAAGTACCATCATATTCAGTTCACTTTAAGTAAGATTCATTTTAAGCACTGAAGCGATACATAACAAGCATATTATATACTAAAAGTGTGTCGCTTTGTTAACGACATAGCCCGAAATCGTATAGAATTCAGCTCATATCTGGGAATATGCATGCACAGACCAATTCCCCCTGGGGGTGTTTTTATGAAAGTGATCTCGTTGAGAAAATGGCAGCAGCGGGCACTGGTGTGCTTAATGGCGGCGTTGATGCATACGCAGACGTTTGCAGATGATTGCGGATCAGCACCTATACCCTATAAAGCGAATTATGCATTGACCCGCAACGACAAACCGGCCGGGTCTATGCAGATGGTGCTTGAGCGTAACAGCGCCGACACCTTCAGCTATCGAATGGATACGCGTGCAAAGTGGGGTTTTTTCCGTTCATATATACACCAGCAGTCCGCCTTCACCTGGAAGAACGGGATGCTCAGACCTGACCGTTTTCGATTGACTCAGCAAGTCTCATTCTATAAACGCGCAGAGTCTGTGGACTTCGACTGGGAGACCATGAGAGCCACGGGCACAAAGAAGCGGGCTGATTTCGAGCTGGAAATACAGCCGGGTATGCAGGATAAGTTAACCATTTACCTGCTGCTGGCCCGGGCGCTGTGTGATGGTGAAAAATCAATAGATGCTGAAGTTGTAAGCGGCCCGGTGCTGAAACCCTATCGCTACCGCTTACAGGCGATGGAATCACTGGATACGAAGCTGGGTCGTTTACCAACCATTCACCTGCGGCGGGGTGGCCCCAACAGTGAAAAACAGACCGACCTGTGGCATGCCGCAGAAGTTCATTTCCTGCCTGTAAAGCTGGTTTACCGCAACAGGGATAAAGTCATCACCATGAATCTGACTGATATTTCATTCAGCGAGGCAAACAGCGGTGCCGAGGCACCCTCCATTGCCGGCAAGCGGGCTTCTGCAAGCCAGCCATAACCGCGACCATACAACCGGCCGGTGAGTGTCAAAGTTTTTTGTCGTTTACACCGTGGCGCATCGACCTGCGTGGCTACCGGTAGCGCAAATTGTCCCTGTTAAGCTCTGAAACAGTGCGGCAACCCATCAATTTCATACCCCGCTCGATTTCGTCCCGCAGCAATCCAAGCGCGCGCTCGACGCCAGGCTGACCGGCGGCGGCCAACGCATAGAGATAGGCGCGCCCACCGGAACAGGCTTTGGCGCCGACCGAAAGAGCTTTGAGTACATGCGTGCCGCGCCGGATACCGCCATCACAGATAACGTCGATCTGGTCGCCGACCGCATCGACAATTTCGGCCAGCTGATCGAAGGGTGATCGGCAACCATCCAGCTGGCGACCCCCATGGTTAGAAATGATGACAGCTGCGGCGCCAATGTCCACCGCGCGCCTGGCGTCGTCGGCCGACATCACGCCTTTGAGGGCAAACGGCCCGCCCCAGTATTTCGCGATCTCTGCGGCAGTATTCCAGTCCATCGACTGATCCAGCATGGTGTTGAAATACTCCGCCACCGAAACCGCGACACTGGTCCCTTCTTTGACGTAGCCCTTGAGTTGCGACAACTCGAAGCGTTCATGGGTGAAGTAGTTGAAGGCCCAGGCCGGGTGGGCCATAAAACTCAGCACGCTACGCCAGTTGAGGCGCACCGGGGTGGTGAAGCCGGTGTGCAGGTCCCGTTCACGATTGCCACCGACGATGGTGTCGACGGTCAGGGTCAGGGCCTCGAAACCGGCTGCTTTGCAGCGGTCAATCATGCTCCAGGTCAGCTCCTTGTCCTTGTGCACATAGAGCTGAAAAATCTTCGGCGTACGGATCGTGGAACCGATCTCCTCGATACTGACGGTGCCCAGCGAGGAGATCCCGAACAGCGTGCCGAACTTCTCCGCAGCTGCCCCGACCGCGCGCTCTCCGTCATGATGAAACAGGCGCAACAGGGCAGTCGGCGACAGGAAAAAGGGCATGTCCAGCTTTAGCCCCATGACGGTGGTGCTCATATCGATGTGTTCGACCCCGGCCAGCACGTTGGGCACCAGGTCACAACGATCGAAAGCCTCGGTGTTGCGCCGATAGGTCAGCTCGTCATCCGCCGCACCGTCAATGTAATGGAAAATCGGCCCTGGCAGCCTGCGCCGGGCCAGTTCGCGCAAATCTCCGATGTTGTAACAGTGTTTCAATCGCATGGCGTTTTCCGTCTCCCCGTACTCACTTCAGATGCCAGTCCATCAGGCGAGTTTACAGCCAAATTATACACAGCCGCGGCTGAGGGCATTGCTCATCTATAATGAGCCATGCTCAAAATCAGTGACAAGATCAACATTCCAGACGATGAGATCGAGCTCAGCGCGATCCGGGCACAAGGCGCGGGCGGGCAGAACGTCAACAAGGTATCTTCGGCGATTCACCTGCGTTTTGACCTGCAGGCATCTTCATTGCCGGATGCGGTCAAACGGCGCTTGCTGGCAAAACACGACCGGCGCATCACGGCCGACGGCGTGATCATCATCAAAGCCCGCAATCACCGCACACAGGACAGGAACCGGGCGGAAGCAGTTGCACGACTTACGGAGTTGGTCGCCAGCGCGCTGCATGTGCCGCGTAAACGGATTCCCACCCGGCCGGGCAAGGCGGCAAAACAAAGACGTCTGGATGCGAAGAAACAGCGCAGCTCATTGAAGAAATTGCGCAACAGGCCTGTTGATTAAAACAAAAAAAATTATCTTTTTGTTGTCCGCCCTGGTGAAGGGCACGGGTTAACCTGCATAATTCACCAAGGATCCGGAATTTGCAGGTTAATTCCTACGCTCTGCTTTTTTTCATGATCTTCAGCATGGTCCTGATCGTAATCGAGCGCAAAGTGGCCTGCATCATCTCGCTGATTTCAGTCAAAGCCACCGCCAGACCGGCTTCGATGTCGGTATGGTGAGGTGAATCACGATGTTCAAAGCCTTCTATCGATACCGGCTCGAACAGCTCGATCACATCCATCAGCGTGGTTCGCTTGGCATTGCCCGAGTAGCGGTAACCACCACCGGCACCCCGTGCCGCCTGTAGGTGGCCGGCCCTGACCAGGATACGCAAGACCTTGGCGAGATGGTTGATCGATACATCAAACTTGTCCGCGATGACGGCTGCAGAGCGTTGCTCACCATCTGCTTTGGCAAGCTCCACAACGGCATAAAGACCGAGTAATGTGGATTGCTGAAGTTTCAAATATCTTTCTCCAGCTGCACATAGGGGCCGGCCATCATGCCCTGGCTGCGAAAGAATGAGAGCGAATCGATGTCCTGCCTTGCCAGCATCGTGCGCACCGTGGTGACGCCGGCCTGTTTGAAAAACTCACACAGGGCACCGTATAGCTGTGTCGCAATGCCGCTGAGCCTGATGTCCGGCCTCACGCCCAGCGCGAATACCCAACCACAGGGTTCGGAACCGAATTCCCAGTCTCTGATTTCGCCAATGATAAAGCCGACGATCGCATCCCCGGACTCACAAACCAGGAAAAGCTGCTTGTTCTTATCAGTATCATAGCGGCCGAACATCTCCTGCCAGTAACCGGGATTGGCATCCTTGTTGCTGCGCTCGTCAAAGGTCATGACCGCCGGCAGATCAGTCTCTGCTGCAGTGCGTATAAGCAGGTCAGTTGGTGTTTCTTGTGATCGTAATGTATTCATCATTTTTGGAACAATCGTTACTACACATGGCTTTGAAGCCAATTACATATTATAGTACCATTTTATTGATTTAACGGGTTTCGCCACTCAGGAATTGTATGACGGCAGAGATTAACTATGCGGACCTTCTCGTCCCCTACCTGGAAGGCAGCGCCGAATCACCACTCGAACCACAGGTGGTTGAAGCACTGCGCAGCGTGTTCGACCCCGAGATTCCTATCAGCATATATGACCTCGGCCTGATCTATGATTTACGCTTCTCCGGTGATGGCGCTGTTTTGGTCATCATGACCTTGACAGCACCTGCTTGTCCCGTGGCTGATGAGATTCCTGAGTGGATCAAGACGGCCATTTTGCAGGTTGAGGGGATTGAAGAAGTTGAGATTGATTTGACCTGGGAGCCGTTTTGGAAACCGGAATATATGACGGAAGCAGGGCGTTTGGAGTTAGGGATGTTTTAATCCACCGGCGGGCCCATTTTGCCTTTATCGTCGATGATCTCCAGCAAAACGCCGTTCATTTTTTTGGGGTGAATGAAGGCAAATTCGCAGTCACGGAACTGGCGGGCACCGCCGATGAAGGGGTAGTCCTGCTCTTTTAGATCCTCCATGGCCGCGCGGGTATTGTCTACATTGAGGCTGATCAACATGATGCCCTCGCCGCGTTTTTCGATGAACTTCGCGACCTCGCCGTCCGGCGTGGTTGATTCCATCAACTCAAAGCCAACCTCTCCAAGCCAATAACGTGCAACCCGGATTTTCTCCGACTCGTCGATGTAGGTATCGTCAGGTTCGGTCTTGCCCAGGATCGGTTCCCAGATTTTTCGCGCCTCATCCAGGTTTTTCACAGCGATACTAAGATGGTCAAGTTTGTTGGTTTTCATTCTTCTGCTCCCATTTCTCCGTACGGCATCACCGCCACCACACCCTGTTCTGCAAGCGTATCGATTTCGCCGGCTTCCAGTCCGGCCTCGGCAAGAATCTGTCGGGTGTGCTGTCCGTATTTAGCCGGGAAAGCCAGCTCTGTGTGCGCTGAATCCATATCAACCGCCATGGGTTGCATGTGGATTAACTGACCATCCGGTGTGCGGGTGGTTGTAAGCTTGCTGCCGAGCGCCTCCAGCACCCTCACCTGCCGAATATCATTGATCACCGCATGCGGAATGGTCGCCGCTGTAAAATCTTCGGCCAATTCCGCGGTGGAATAATTGACCGAAATGGCACTGATATCGTCATAACAGCCTTGCCGCTGTGCCTGGCGGCCCTTGTTGGTCTGCCGCACTTGGTTGGCAACCGCAGCAAATTTTTCGAGCCCGGTAAATCGCTGCCACTGCAGGTCGTTGCCGATCGCGACATAAATATAACCGTCCCGGGTCGGGTAAGCATTGGTCGGGATGAACTTGCGGTGCTCGTTGCCACAGCGGGTAATTTCAGAATCATCGCAGCCAAAATCCACCAATGGCAAGGTGGTGATCAACCAGGAAGCAGCAGCCTGCAACATCGATACATGGATTTCTGCCCCCTCACCCGTCTCCGCCTGCTCTGCCAGTGCCAGGCAAACACCTGCATAAACTTCATCACCGGCTTTCAGATCAATCAACGGGATACCGGACAACGTTGGCTGCCCGTCTTCCCTGCCGGTCAATTCCATGAAACCGGACATCGCCTGCAGTGCAGGATCGTAACCGGGTACATTGGGATATTCCGGACCCATGGCCGAAATGCCGGCCCAAATCAGTTTTTCATTGGCTGTTTTAAGGGTTTGATAATCTATGCCGAGCTTTTCATAGCGCCCGGGCAAGGTGTTGCAGCAGAAGATATCGACGTCAAGCTGTTTAATAATGCGCAGCAGCAGCTCGCGTCCGCGTGGATCTTTCAGATCCAGCGCAATGGCTTCCTTGCCGACATTGGGCGCGATGAAATAGCTGTTGCGGTCATCATCAACCACCTGAGTGCCGATATAGCGGTTCGGGTCGCCGGGCAGCTGCTTGCCGAAGGGCGTGGCCTCGATGCGGATGACCCGCCAGCCAAGCTGCGCAAACCGGAGTGTCGCGTACGGCATTGAAAGTGCCTGTTCCAGGCTCAGGACAGTGCGTTTCCTCATGAACGCGCCACGCCGTGCAGTGCCCTGGCCACCTTCTCCGGTGTCATGGGTGGTGCAAAAAAGCGAATGCCGATGGCGTTATATACGGCATTGGCGATGGCCGGCGCCGGGATAATGGCCGGCAACTCCGCGATACCCTTGGCACCCATCGGACCATCCTTGCAGTCACTTTCAACGAAGTGCAATTCGATCTCCGGGGTTTCCGGCGCGGTAAACACCTTGTAATCGCGGAAGTTCGGGTTCAGTACCTTGCCCTCGCTGAGCTGCAGTTCTTCGCTGAGCGCATAACCGAGGGAGACCGAGATACCGCCTTCCATCTGCCCTTCAATACCGAGCTGATTGATGACCCGGCCCACGTCCTGTACCGCGGTTATCTTCAGCACCTGTACCTCACCGGTTTCGGTGTCGACCTTGACCTCGGCGACGTAGGCGCCGTGCGCCCAGGTAGCTGACAGGTTACCGACGTGATTTTTATCTTCCAGCTCGCTCGGCGGCTCGTAGTATTCCGTCACCATGACCAGTTCCGGCTCAGCCGCGAAATGCATCTGCCGCAGCAATTTGTCGAGCCTGATCACCGCCACGCCGTTATCGGCCTGCACCACGTGTCCCTGGCGCAAATCCAGTTCCTCAGCACTCACATTTGACTGTTTCGAGGCGGCATTCAGTATTTGTTTACGCGCCGTCTTAGCCGCCCGCAAGGCAGAGTTACCGGCGACGAATGTCGTGCGGCTCGCGTGCACACCGACATCCCACGGGCCCAGGGCGGTGTCGTTGTTGACGATGGTGACGTCCGCCATCGGGATACCGAGTACCTCCATCACGATCTGGGTCAGCACCGCGTCGATACCCTGGCCGATTTCAGAGGCGCCGGTAATCAGCGTGGCGCGGGCATAATCGTCCAGCTTCAGTATCGTGCCGCAACCATCGCTCTTGTGAATCTTGGCGCCGCCTGCATTGTGTATCGAGGTCGCGATCCCGATGCCGTATTTGAACCGGCCGGGTTTGCCACGATTGTCGGTATTGCTCTGATGCCGGGGCAGGAAACCGGTCTTTTGTGCTGCGATTTCAATACACTCAGCCAGCCTGCAATCATCCAGTATTGAACCCTGCGGTGTCACTTCGCCGGATTTCTGTGCATTCTTCAGACGAAATGCGATCGGATCCATGCCGACTTCTTCCGCCAGCATATCCATCACGGTCGCGGTGACAAAAGTAGCCTGGACATTGCCGTAGCCACGGAAAGATCCTGCATACACGTTGTTGGTGTACACCGCCTGGGCCTTGTACTCGACCACCGGCACGCGGAAATGTCCGGTGAAGGTACGCATCTGTATGATGGGCGTGGTCGGCCCCCAGGATGTGTAGGCGCCGTTGTTCAACAGGCAATCGACACTGCGAAACGTCAAACTGCCGTCTTTCTTCACGCCACTGCGGATTTTGAACTCAACCGGTTGGCGTGTCGGTGAGTTAATAAACTCCTCCTCACGCGAAAAAGTCAGCTTGACCGGACGCCCGGCCGCCCTGGCCAATAAGGCGCAGATGGGCTCGAACGGGTAGATGTCGAGCTTCGAGCCGAAAGCACCGCCAATCGGCGGCTGGATAACACGGATGTCACCCGGGTGCATGCCCAGTGCCGGCGCCAGGTCCATTTTGAAGTTATAGGGGTACTGGGTCTGCGAATAGAGGGTCAGCTTGCCGGCGGTATCAAAATCAGCAATGACACAACTCGGTCCCATGCAGCAATGGGTTACATACGGCAGAACAAACTCGTGCTCGAGGATGATATCGGATTCCGCCTCGGCGGCAGCGATGTCGCCGTGGGAAAATTCATAGGCCAGGCTGCGATTATCCGGGTGATCTTCCTGCACCACCGGCGCACCTTCGCGCAAGGCCTCGGAGGGTGAGAAAACCGCCGGCAGATCCTCGTATTCAACCTTGATCAGGCCGATGGCCGCAGCCGCGATCGCCTCGCTCTCTGCCGCAACAGCCGCCACTTCATCGCGGATACATCTCACCTTGCCGGCCTTCAGCGGTACGTTGTCACGGGTGGTGCCGAAGCGCAGCAGCGGGATATCAGCGCCGGTCAGCACCACATGCACACCCGCCAACGCTTTGGCTGCACGGGTGTCGATACTGATGATCTTTGCATGCACCCGGTCGGTGTGCAGTATCTTGCCGAACAGCATCCTCGGCAGCACCATGTCGTTGATATAGATGGTACGGCCGGTGGCCTTGTCCGGTGCATCCGGCTTTGCTATGCGCTTGCCGATCACTGTGGTCTTTTCAAAAACGAGGTTCATATTGCCGCTCATGCTTTGGGCACTCATGCTGAGGCCTCCTCAAGGACCACGGCTGCAACCGCATCCACTACTTTTGTGTAGCCGCTGCAACGGCAGATATTGCCTTCCAGGCCGCGCGCGATGTCTGCGCGGGTCAATTTGTGCTTGTCAGCAGAGTGCTGGTCGACCAGATACCTTGCCTGCATAATCATGCCAGGCATACAGTAGCCACACTGGACCGCGCCGTGATCCACAAACGCCTGCTGCATTATTTCCAGCCCGGCCACCGTGCCGAGACCCTCGATGGTCTCGATGTCACGCCCGTCACAATCCACCGCCAACATCAGACAGGTATTGATCGTGCGGTCATCTATTTTTACCGTGCAGGCCCCGCATTCGCCCTCTCCGCAGGCCAGCTTGGCGCCAGTCAGGTCGAATTTTTCGCGCAACATGCTCAGGGTCGTCATGCTGGGTGGCACTTTGACCTGCACCGGCCGGCCATTCAGCATGAATTTGATTTCAATTTTCAGCGACATGGCCTGACACTCCCTGTACTCCTTGCAGGCGCACCAGCGCCCTGCTGATATAGACACCGCTAAGGTGCTTGCGATACCACGCCGAGGCACGGGCATCATCGATGGGTGACACTTCCTGCCGCACGGATTCTGCTGCCCTGGCGATCACTTTTTCATCCAGCAGCCGGCCTTCCAAACCCGCTTCTGTGGCGGTTGCCCGCAGTGGTGTGGGTGCAACCGCACCAATGGCCACACGGACGTTGTGCAGCACACCCTCGCGCAACACACCGGCAACCCCCATCGAAACGGTTGCGATCTCCAGCGCCGGGCGCGGGCCGGACTTTATGAAGGTCGCAGTAAAACCATCGGCAGGCTGCGCAAATTCGATCGCGGTGAGCAGTTCATCATCCTGCATGACTGTTTTGCCCGGCGCGGTAAAAAACGCATCCAGCGCAACCGAGCGCGTTGCCACCGAGCCATCGGCCCAACGCGCCAGCTCAACCCTGGCATCGAGCAACAACAGCGGAATACACATATCCCCGGCGGGTGATGCGTTGCATAAATTACCCGCCAGTGTCGATGCATTGCGTATTTGCGGACTGGCGAAGTGATCCGCTGCCTCAACCAACACCGGTACATCTGCGGCCAGCAATTCGCTTTCCAGTATCTCAGTGACGGTCGTCAACCCACCGATACGATAGCGGCCGTCTGCCACAGATATACCCCGCATCTCTTCGATGCGCTGGATATTGACCAGCGTGGCGCGAAACTCCCTGACACCGGCCTCGGTCTGCGGTGTCAGGTCGGTACCACCGGCGACGATGGTCGCTGCACCGTGGCGCAGCAGTTGGGCAGCCTCGACGATGGTGGACGGCACCTTGTAGTTCTCTATCAGCATAATTTATCTGTACCTCAAAACCTTACCGGTTCGTTGTAACGGCCATACACGGAGACCAGTGCATCGGTCATTTCACCGACGGTTGCATAAGCTTTAACCGCCGCCAGAATCGCGGGCATGACATTCACACCATCGCCGGCATCCTCCGTGAGTTTCGCCAGCGTGGATTCCACCGCTGCGCTGTCGCGCTCTTCGCGCAGTTGATCCAGGCGCTGAATCTGCCTGCGGGCGTCATCCTCCGCGTAGGGGTGGTATTCGACTTCCGGCTCTTCTTCATCCATCTGGTAGCAATTGATACCGACCTTGGGGAATTCGCCGGATTCAATATCCTGCAGCAGCGCATATGCCTGGGCGGAAACTTTTGCCTGGATCGTGCCCTCGGCCACCATCCTGACGATGCCGCCCTGGGCTTCGACTTCCTGCATGATTTCTTCCATCCGCTCGCGCATCTGGTTGGTCAGGGTCTCGACATAGTAAGAGCCGGCCAGCGGATCAACGGTGTCGCACAGACCCATTTCCTCGATCAGCACCTGCATGGTTCGCAGCGACAGGCGCTGGGCACCCTCAGAGGGAATCGTATAGGCCTCGTCAAAACAGCACAGCGCCATGGTCTGGGCACCGGACAAGGCACTGATCAGCGCGTAGTAGGCTCCGCGCACGATATTGACCTCGGGTTGTTCCTTGGTCAGACCGCTGCCGCCGCCGCCGGCGATCATGCGCAGGACCATCGAGCGCGGATTGGTCGCGCCGTATTCTTCCTTGATGATTTTCGCCCACAGGCTGCGACCGGCCCGGAATTTTGCTACCTGTTCGAAAATGTTGCCGTAGATGTTGAAGTTGAATGACAGCCGCGAGGCAAATTCATCCACATCCAGCCCGCGTGCCAGCACCAGATCGGTGTAGGCTTTGGCGATCGCAAAACCATAAGCCATTTCCTGCGCAGGATCAGCGCCGGACTCGCGGATATGGTAACCACAGACACTGACGGGGCTGTATTTGGGCGCATGATTGGCGCAGTACTCGATGGTATCGGCCACCAGCTTGATGGAAGGCTCCACCGGGAATATCCACGTGCCGCGGCCGATGAACTCTTTGAGAATATCGTTCTGCGCCGTACCGCGAAGCTTTGAAATATCGTAACCGCGCTTCTCAGCCATGGCGAGATACATCGCAATCATGATGGCCGCGGAGCCATTGATGGTCAGTGAAACGGTGATCTTTTCCAGGTCGATGCCGTCGAAGGCAACTTCAAAATCACGCAGGGAATCGACCGCCATGCCGACCCGGCCTATTTCACCGATCGCCAGCTCGTCGTCCGAATCAAGACCGATCTGCGACGGCAGATCAAAGGCCACGTTTAAACCTGTCTGGCCGTTCTCAATCAGGAATTTGAAACGTTTGTTGGTTTCTTCAGGGTTGCCGAAGCCGGTGTACTGGCGCATGGTCCAGGGACGTTTGCGGTACATTTCCTTGTGTATGCCACGGGTGAACGGGTATTCACCGGGCAAGCCGACCATAGCCACACCACCGGACGCCTCGAGGTCATCCGCCGTGTAGGTTTTTTTGATCTCAATACCGGATTCATTGAAAACCGGACGGCTGGTATCCATCCTTTTCTTCGACGCGCCGGTCACTTGCTTTCTTGCTTGTGTTGTCATTTGCATCTCTGGTTGATGAAATCAACTATTTCTTCAAGCCGGGTCCCGGCCGGAAAGATTCCGTCAAGCCCGATTTCCTTCAAGGCCTGCTGGTCACGTAGCGGGATACTGCCGCCGATAATCCACAACTTGTCCTGCAGGCCTTTTTCCAGCAGCGACGCCTTGAGCCGCCGGCAATAGGAGACGTGCGAACCGGCCATGCTGGATAGACCGATCACATCCACGTCTTCTTCCAGCGCCACCTGTGCCACCGCTTCAGGCACCTGGCGCAAACCGGTATAGATCACTTCGAAACCGGCATCGATTAAAGCGCGTACGACTATTTTTGCGCCCCGATCGTGCCCGTCCAGACCCGGTTTGGCAATAAGCACCTTGATCCCGCCCCTGGTTCTATTGGTATTCATGCCGACAGTCCCTTGGCGATGATGAGTTTGAGGATTTCGCTGGTGCCACCGCCGATGAGGGTGAAACGGATGTCCCGCAGGTGGCGTTGCACCGGGTATTCCATCGCGAAACCATAGGAGGCCAGCACCCGTGCGGCCTTGTCACAGACCGTCGTTGCAGCTTCGGAAGCAAAAAGTTTCGCCATGGCTGCCTGCTGGTGGCAGGGCCTGTCGTTCTGTTTCAGCCAGGCAGCGTAGTGCAGCAGTTGTTCGGCCGCTTCCAGATCGGTGGCCATTTCCGCCAGCTTCAGCTGAATCGCCTGGAAGCGGTTGATCGGCTTGCCGAATTGTTTGCGCTCGGCGGCATAACGTACCGCCTCACTGAGTGCGCCGCGGCCGCCGCCGAGCGCCATCGCAGCGGTGATAATCCTGATTTCCGCAAGCAATTTGCGCAAATGCTTCACCCCGTCACCCACTGCGCTGAGGCGGTGTGTATCGGGAACAAAGCAATCATTCAACGCCAGTTCGGAGGTCGGCAATGCACGCACACCCATTTTTTCGATGGCGCGGCCCACGACCAGGCCGTCAAAATCTTTCTCGACAAGGAATATCGTTAACGCTTTTTCCTCACCTGCTACTGCAAATACGGTGAAGAAATCTGCCACCGGTGCCGATGTAACCCACATCTTCTGGCCATTCAAACGGTAACCGCCGTCCACCCGGGTAGCACTGGTGGCAATGCTACCCAGGTCGCTGCCGGCATTGGGCTCGGTCATACAGATCGCGCCAATTTTTTCGCCCAGCAGCGCCGGCGCGAACAGACGTTCGCGGATATCATCATTGCCCAGCATGTGCAGGAACTTGGTGCCCATCAGGGATTGCATGGCCACCGCGCCGGCCAGCGACATTGAGCCACGCGCGACTTCGGTCAGGGCCAGGCAATAGGAAATCAGATCCATGCCGCTGCCGCCATCCTCCTCCGGATAGCGCATACCGAAGAAGCCGAGATCTCCCAGCGCGCGAAACAGCTCCCACGGAAACTCTTGCGCCTCATCGATCGCCGCAGCCTGTGGCGTAATTTTCTCATCGCAGAACCTGGCGAAGGTATCGCGGACAGTCTGCTGTTCCGGTGACAGTTCAAAGTCCATCAGCTGTCGCTCTCTTCATAACCGTAGGCAGTCTTTGCGGCTTCGGCCGAGATAACGCCATCGCGAATCTCACGTCGCAAAATTGCGCGATCGCGTTTTGCAGGGTCGCCATAACCCCCGCCTCCACCGGCATACTGGTGATACAAGGTGCCTTTAGGTACGCCTTCGATCAGGTCCTTGTTTTTCGGCACCACCACCTTGCCGTCCGGATAAGTCAACTTGATCTCATTCAAGGTGCCGTCTTTACCGCCAAACAGGCCGAAAGCAGGCTCAAAATCACCATCGCCAAAGGTCACCAGCTGGGTATTTTCGGAGCCGATGATAAATTCAGTCTCAACACCCAGCCCGCCGCGCCACTGACCGGCGCCGGCGGAATCGGTCAGGTACTCGTGTTTGTTCAGCAAATGCGGTGTCTGTTGCTCGAACATTTCGTAATCCTGATCCAGGATGCCACCCGACGCATCGATCATGCCGATATGGTCATAACCGTCGGTGCCGAGCATCGCGCCCGAGCCGCCTTTCAGACCCATGAAGCCAATATCGACGTAGTTCTCGCCTTTCTCTTCATCCAGCCCGGTGGTCAAAGAGGCCAGCAGGTTGTTCCAGCCGGCCGTGACACGATCCGGTATCACCGGTGCCAGCGCGCGGATGATGGCATCGGCGTTGGGCGGACACAGATGATTACCGAAAGTTGTCGCCTTCGGGTAGGACGCATTCAGGATGGTGCCCTCGGGGATGATCATCTTGATCGGCCTGACCATGCCCTCGTTGTGCGGGATATCCGGGTTGACCATCTGCAGAAAGGTCAGAATGGCCGCAGATGCACTGGAGCTGTAAGTACCGTTGACAAAACCATCGGTCTGCGCGTCGGTGTCGGAATAGTCGAAAGTAATGTGCTTGTCTTTGACCGTCACCGTCACCCGGATGGTGAACTTGGTGCCCAGGTTGTGGCCGTCAAAATAAACATAGCCCTCACCACGGTAAACGCCTTCAGGAATGGTTGCAATCTCAGCTTCCATCATCTTGCGCGTGGCATCAAACAAAGCAATCTTATGCGCCTCAAAACTGTCCAGCCCATATTTTTCCAGCACTGCCAGCAGGCGGCGCTCACCCACGGTACAGGCGCCCATCTGGGCACGCATATCATGCTGGACGATCTCCAGGCGGATATTGGCGAAGATCAGATTCCACACGTCTTTCTTCAATTTGCCTTTTTCATAAACCTTGACCGGCGGAATGCGCAGGGCTTCCTGCCAGACTTCGGTGGCGCGCGGATTGTAACCACCCGCCACGTTGCCGCCGATATCCGCCTGGTGGCCTTTGACGGCCGCCCAGGCAACCAGCTCGCCCTGGTGGAATATCGGTTTGAACACGGCCACATCGTTGTTCTGGTTACCCATCGTGAACACGTCATTATGGAAAATTACATCGCCTTCATGGATGTCGTCGCCATAGTACTCAACCAGGTATTTGCACACCGGCGCCAGTGAGAAAGCGAGAATCGGAAGGTTTTCGGTCTGCTCCAGCATGCGGCCCTGCGCATCATAGAGACCGGTGACGAAATCCTTCGCTTCGCACAGAATCGGTGAACGTGCGGTTTTCTCAACCGACATACTCATCTCGTCGGTAATCGATTTAAAGGTCCGCGCGTAGACAGACAGCAAAATGGGATCTATCTGGCTCATTGCTGCATTTTTCTCCATGTCATTCTCCACGCCATTCATTGGCGGTCTCCACTCAATCCGGCGCCGAGGAGATCTTCACGGCCCTTTTCATACAGGGCAAATGAGCCGTATTGATCAACCACACAATCGTAGGCATCACTGACCACGATCGCGGTGGTGACCTGCTCGATCATCGCCGGGCCACGCAGCCGGTTACCAAAGCGCATTTTATGACCATCATAGACCTGTACGGGCTGGAATGCCCTGGCCGAGAATATGTACATGTCCCGCTCGCCTTTGAGTGCAGGGCTTGCATCCTCACCGGCAAATTCCTGGGCACGGAAAGCCAGCTTGCCGGTGACTCCGATCGCCTGCAAGCGCACATTGATCAGTTCCACGCTGACCTCCTGTGCCTCAAGGGAATACCCGTACAGGCGATCATGTTCGGCATGAAAGGCGGCGTGAATGGCGGCCGAATCCCCGGCTTCAATCCACTCGAATTCGACCGCCACGGAAACTTCGTGGTATTGCTTCTGATAACGGCAATCCAGTTTGAGCTGGAATTGCCGCCGCTCTGCCGGGATCCCCTCAGCGATCAGCATCGCGGTACCTTCCTCCACCATACTTGCGATCAGCGCCTGCAAAGCAGACCAGTCGAGCCCATCCAGCCGGGCGAAAAAAGTTCTTACAAAATCATGCTTGAGGTCGCCCATCAACATACCGACCGCGCACAGTATTGAAGACTCCCGTGGCACGATCTGGAATGGAATCTGTAATTCCTCACAGATCATGCAGGAGTGGATCGGGCCTGCACCACCGGCCACCACCATCGGGAATTCACGCGGGTCGAAGCCGCGTTTGATGGTCACTTCGCGCACCCCCTGTGCCATGTTGTTGCAAGTTACCCGGTACATGCCGGCCGCAGCGGTGACCACATCCATGCCGAGCGGGTCGGCAATATGCTGTTTAATCGCCGCCCGCGCAGCATCAATATCCAGCTTCATTGTGCCACCGGCAAAAAAGTCCGGGTTCAGATAGCCCAGCACCAGGTTGGCATCGGTACAGGCCGGCAGCTTGCCGCCCTGGCCGTAACTCGCCGGACCGGGAACCGCGCCCGCACTTTGCGGACCCATGCGCAACAACCCGCCTTCGTCGATCCAGCCGATTGAACCGCCACCGGCACCGATGGTGTGGATTGCCAGCATCGGCAAGGCGATACGGTGGCGGTCGATAACCCCTTCGTTGACCAGCACCGGGCTACCGGTCACCAATGATGCCTCAAAGCTGGTGCCACCCATGTCAATCACGATGCAATTGTCCTGCTCGTGGGCCTGCGCATAGACCAGACCCGCGCCGGGCCCGGCCGCCGGCCCTGAAAGCAGCGTAAGCGCCGCCGACTTGCGCGCGGTCTCCGGCGTCATCACACCGCCGTTGGACTGCATGATAAGCAGCAGCCCATCGAAGCCGTGATCGCTCAGCCGCGCGGTCAACTGCTGCAGGTAATTATTCAGAATGGGGCCGATATACGAGTTAAGCACCGTGGTGCTGACTCGCTGGTAAAAACGAATAGACGGCAGCAGGTCGGTTGATACCGTCAGATAAGCATCGGGGAGCCTCTCACGCACCAGCTCTGCTGCGCGGTTTTCATGCTCAGTATTGATAAAAGCGTTCATAAAGCAGATAGAAACAGCCTCGACCCCTTCCGCCCTGAACAATTCAATGGCCTTGCCGACATCATCCAGGCTCAATGGCTCAACTTCACTGCCATCGCGGCGCAGCCGCCCTCGCACACCGGCCCTCAGGTAGCGCGGCACCAGCGGTACGACGTTGGTATAACGATTATTGTATTGCTCCTCGCGGATTCCGCGCCGCATTTCCAGTGCATCACGTACGCCTGCGGTCGTGATCAGGCCGGATTTGGCACCGGTGCGGGTCAGGGTTGCGTTGGTGGTGACGGTGGTGCCGTGCACGATCGTCTCAACCGTTCCCATAAACTCAGTTAAGCTGAGCGGCGGCTCCTGCTGGCTGGCAATCTCGGTCAATCCGTTGATCACAGCGGCTGCAGGGTCATCGGTTACGGACAACACCTTGAATATTTCCGGCTCCCGGTCTTCCCAGGCCACCAGGAAATCGGTGAAGGTTCCGCCGACGTCGATACCGATTTTCAAACCCATTTTATCTGCTCCGCTGATTTCTCTATTACCCACTGCCGCACCTCTTCCTTGAGAACTTTACCCATCGGATTACGCGGCAAGCGGTCCACAATGACAGCTTCTCTCGGGCATGAAAAACGGGAGATACGGCCATCACAAAATTCCACAATCCGTCCGCTGTCAAGCTCGCAGCCCGTTTTTACCACCACCACAGCCACCACCACCTCTCCCCAATAATCATCAGGTCGCCCAACCACTGCAACTTCCTCTATCTCATCACATTCAGCCAGCAGGTTCTCGATCAGGGCCGGATAGATGTTTTCGCCACCGGAAATAATCATGTCCGTGAGGCGTCCGTCCACGTAAAGAAAACCCTCTGCGTCAAAGTGACCGATGTCGCCGGTATGCAACCAGCGCCCGCTGAACGCTTCGCGTGTGGCATCCGCATCCCGCCAGTATTCATTCATCACGTTCGGGCCGCGCACGAGTATTTCGCCACTGACACCCGTTTCCACCAGCTCACCTTTTTTGTCAACAATGCGGATCTCGCAATGCTTAGCTGTTTTGCCGGTGGACGCCGGCTTGCGTTGTGCATCAACAGGCGACGTATAAGCGGCAATCGGGCAAGTCTCGGTCGAACCATACACCTGCAGCAACGGCACGCCACGGTCACACACGGCCGTCACCAGGCTTTCAGGCACCACGGTGGAGCCGATCGAAATGATACGCAAGCTGGTAGCCCAGGAAGTCATCCGGCCCTTAGCCCAACGATCATCCGCCATGATCGCCAGCATCACCGTCGGCACAACCAGTGTCAGCGTTATCGGAAATTGTTCGAACGCCTGATAAAAAAGATCGGTGTCGAACTGCCTCAGCAGCACCACCGTTGCACCCACAAACAGGGCCGGCATGGTCTGAATGTTGAGTCCGCCAACATGGAACATCGGCAAAACGGTCAACACCATGTCAGCAGCAGTCATAGCATGCATATCAACTGAATTAGCCGCGTTCCAGGCCAGCGCCCTGCTACTCAACAGTGCCCCTTTGGGGGTGCCGGTGGTGCCGGATGTATAACACAGCAGCACACCATCATCTTCGCTCAGCCCGGCAGGGCCGGGCACCGGTGGCTGTCCTCGCCCGAGCTCTGCGAGCACATCAAATGAAGTCCAGCCTTTACCCGCCGCGCCAAAACTAACCAGCGGGATGGCACCCAACTGCTCGCGCACACCATTAATATGGTCTGTGAAAGCACTGTCCATAAACAATGCCAGCGGATCCGCATGCTGAAGAAGCTGTACATGTTCCGCCGCCGCCAGCCGCCAGTTCAACGGCAGCAGTATCGCACCGACACGCGCACATGCAAACAGCAGCGCGATTTGTTCGGGCGTATTCTGCCCCAGGTAAGCAATCCGGTCGCCGGGCTTGATGCCGAGCCCATCACGCAACACACGCACACAGGAATCAATCCGGCGCGCAAGGGAGGCATAGCTTATTGCGCCACCCTCGAAGAGGATGGCTGGCTTATCTGGTGTGGTGTCTGCATGACACTGTATCCAGTCAGATAAATCCATATTTTTCTGCGTCTCGCTACACGGTCATTGGGGCCAGGTCAGGGGTCAGAGTAAAAACTCGAGTAATGGGTGCCACAGGTCAGGGGTCAGAGTAAAAACTCTAGACCAACAGGTCAGGGGTCAGAGTAAAAACTCTGAGTAATGGGTGCCAGATTAAGAACTCTCTTTTCGAGTTTTTACTCTGACCCCAATTATTCCTCTGACCCCAATTATTCTGACCCCAATAATCGTGACCCCAATTATCCAACTTACCCTCCAAACTTAAAGCTATTATAATGGAATAGTTTAATCTTAAACGGTATTTAAGTACTATAATACCACTATTAGCGTAAAAGCATTTGAGGAGCACGCATCATGATCGGCAGTTATATCCCTTACGGCGCTTATTGGTGTAGTCCTTTCTCACGCTGGCAGGGTAGCTTGCAGCACCTTCACAGTGTTGAATTTGCCGCGCACCTTACCCGCTCGGCCCTGGCATCACGCGGAATTGACGCCGATGTTTTCGATGCGGGTGTACTCGGCATGACCGTGCCACAGCAATTCTCTTTTTATGGCCTGCCCTGGCTGGCCGGCATGGCCGGCATCGATCACATCGGCGGCCCAACCATCAGTCAGGCCTGTGCCACCAGCGCACGGGTGCTGTCGGTCGCAGCACAGGAAATAGGCACAGGTTCAGCGACCTGCGTATTGGCAGTGACGACCGACCGGCTTTCCAACGGCCCACATCTGTTTTATCCACGCCCCAAAGCGCCAGGTGGAATCGGTGCGCATGAAGACTGGGTGCCTGGCAATATGGGCTTTGATCCGTACACCCAGGGGGATATGACCCAGACGGCTGAAAACTGTGCCGGCAAATGGAATGTTTCTACCGCCGAGCAGCACGAAGTCGTGTTGCGGCGCCTGCAGCAGTACGGGGATGCACTGAATGATGATTCAGCTTTCTTAAAGCGCTTTATGACCCTGCCCTTCGAAGTGCCGGATCCCCGTTTCAAAAAGACCGTAACCAGCATGGATGGGGACGAAGGCATTTTTCAAAGCACAGCGGAAGGCCTGGAAAAACTGCAACCGGTCAAACCGGGCGGCACCATCACCTTCGGCGGACAGACACATCCGGCCGACGGTGCAGCCGGCATGGTCGTTACCACTGAGGCTAAGGCAAGAGAATTATCAGCGGATTCGGCCATCACCATCAAGATCGTGGCATTTGGCCAGGCCAGGGTAGAAAAGAGCCTGATGCCTGCCGCCACCATTCCGGCATCCAGGCAGGCGCTGGAGCGGGCCGGCATCGGCATCGCTGATCTCGCTGCGATCAAGTCGCATAACCCGTTTGCAGTTAACGATATCATCTTCGCACGCGAGACCGGTGCCGACCTGATGTCCATGAACAACTACGGCAGCTCGCTGATATGGGGCCACCCGCAGGGTCCGACCGGCATGCGCGCCATGATCGAGCTGATCGAGGAACTCACGCTGCTCGGCGGCGGTTGGGGTCTGTTCCAGGGCTGCGCTGCCGGCGATACCGCGATGGCAGTCGTGCTTAAAGTCGGCGGCTGACAGCCATGCAGGCCAGCCTGGCCTGACGCCTGTCGAAACCGTGCGTTGCAGTATTTTAACAAAAGTTTAACCTGTCTTGAGCGCGCTAATGTTTGCAAGCAAATCATGGCTGTGATTAACTTCCATTCCCCCAGTTTTTGGGACAGCGCAGGGAATTAAGGAGTCTATTTTAATGAAGAGTAAATTAATTGGTTTGGTATTGATATTAATGATGGCCACTCTGGCAGCATGCAGTAAGAATGATGACAGCAGTAGCGATGCCGGGGCTGAAGTGGCTGCCGCAACAGAATCAGCTGCAGAAACGACTGTTGAAACCGTAGCAGAAGCAGGCGAAGCGGCAGGTGAAGCCACGGATGCAGTTGCTGAAGCTGCCGATGCAGCAGACGAAACTGCCGGTGATGCAGCTGAAGTTGCGGGAGAAGCCGGTGCAGCTGTGGAAGAAGCCGGTGCAGCTGTGGAAGAGGCTGCTGAGGCTGCGGAAGAAGCTGTGGAAGAAGCTGCTGAGGCTGCGGGAGAAGCCGCCGAAGCTGCAGAAGAAACCGCTAAAGAAGGCAGTGAAGGTTCTGACGGCTGAGTTATTTTCCGCTGGCGGGAAATAGAGTACCGTGACACCGACCCCTTTTCCGGGGTTGGTGTCAACCAGTGCAGAACCAATCGGGTCTGTATCCATCTGACCGTTGTTACAACTTGACAAACTCGCTTCCCGGACGCTTCCTGCCGCCGGTTTGCCGGCAAAAAAGCCTTACCCGGAGGGGTTTCATGACTATTAACACACTCGCTAACTGGCATCGACTGGTAAAAACCCGGGATATCAAGGGCCTGGATTCCTTGTTGTCCGACAAAGTTGTCTTCCACTCCCCGGTCGTGCATGCGCCGCAAGTTGGAAAGGAGATAACAACGCAATATCTCTCGGCGGCCTTGTTGGTGTTTTTCAACGAGACTTTTCAGTATGTACGCGAGACCAGCGGCAGCCATGACGCTGTTCTGGAGTTCCGGGTAGAGATCGAGGGCATCAGCGTGAACGGCGTGGACATGATCCGGTGGGATGAGGAAGGACAGATCATCGAATTCAAGGTGATGCTGCGCCCGCTCAAAGCAATCAACCTTATCCATCAGAAGATGGCCGCGATGCTCCGCCAACCAGGCTGATAGCACACTGCCAACTCAACACCTGCCCAGACGGGCCAAGCCGCATATTCACGTAAAGCTCTGCTGCCTTTAAGCGGGCCGTGAACTGACAGAAACAGATTATAATTCCCCCTATGTCCGGATGTTCCCGTTGCAAAGCAAAACTGATTACCTCCCGTGCCGGTAATACAGACAGAGACGGCGAATGCCGGTAAAGAAATTTGCGCTGGCCGCATTCATCGCCACGATTGTTATTTTGTACTTTGCCGGCGGCGGTGAAAAATACTTCAGTATCCGCCTGTACCAAGACCTCTTTGCACAATCGCCCATAGCTACCACCATCGTGTTTTTTATTGTTTTTCTTGTTGGTACCAGTTGTTCGCTGCCGGTCGTCGGCGCCCTGTCTGTGGCCGGCGGTGTTGTTTTTGGAACCGCAATCGGATTTTCAGTTTCACTGGTGGCCGGCACCCTGGGCGGGACCATCGCGCTTTGCAGCACGCGGTTTCTTTTCCATGATTTGATCAAAAGACGCTTTACCGGCCAGATTGATGTGATTAACAAGGGCATCGAGAAAGAAGGTGCTTTTTACCTGTTTGGCTTGCGGATGATACCGATCATCCCCTTCTGGTTACTGAATCTGCTGATGGGACTGACCTCGATGCGGGTGCCCGTGTTTATGCTGGCGACATTGTGTGGGATGGCCCCGGTGATACTGATCCTTGCTTATGCCGGCAGTCAGTTGGGGGATATCGAGACCTTCAGCATGGCTGCTGTTTTTTCGCCCGGCCTGATCCTGGCATTGAGCCTGTTGGCCGCCTTTCCATTGTTGGCGAGAGCACTGGTCGGTCTCACGCGGAGGTATCGACATTGAAACCTGCAGAGACTGTGACGGCGCGGTAAAAATGACCGTTCACCCAGCGTGGATTTGTGGCAATATAGCTTTCGTTTTTGCCTATGCTTCAGCTTGACTAACGTCTATCCAGCATCGAAACTCAGGCGCCACCCAGAGGCCCACATGGGCGAAAGCAAGATTCCTTTCAAGACCAACGTCGATCAACCGGTGGGCACGGCCACGGCCAAGCGGTTCCTCAGCACGAAACGCCTTACCGGCTCTGGCGTGTAAAACGGAAACCATTGAGAGTAACCAAGGTCGACGACACTCAGGAGAAAATCCTCCGCATCAAGTGGACTTGAAAGTGGATGGTACTTTTGCCGCTGAGCGTTTTAGCGCTGTTATGGTTACTGGTGTTACTGGTCGACTTCTTCGCCCTTTGAGTACTGCAAATAACCGCAGACAGGCCTGAAAAAACTGCTGCGTGATCAAAACACGTGGCTGCCCGATGCCAGTATCCGGGATACCGGTGCAATATGCAGGCTGGTTATTCTGTCAATGCAGCCGTCAGTTTGCGCAATTCTTTAATCAGTTCCGATGTGAGCCTGCCGGCAAGTCTGATATCTCCGGCTTTACCGGCCTGTTCCAGTGCGTTCGAACAGGCCGACAGCGTTGCGGCCTCCAGGATGTCAGCGACTCCCCGCAAGCGGTGGCCGATGCGCTGGAGTTCGCCAGCATCCCCCCGTTTGACGGCGCGCTGTAAGCCGCTAATCACTTGCGGCACTTCCGCCAGGAAACTGTCAATAATCGTACTCAGAAACCCGTCTTCCCAAATTTTCCGGTTCGGTGTTTCATTCTGCTGCGAAGCTGATTCTTCATCTTCAACCCGGCCCAGGCACTGTTCAATTGCAGCGATGAGTGCTTGTGAATCAACCGGCTTGCTTACATAAAGGTCCATTCCGGCATCCAGGCACCGGGCCCGGTCATCTTCCGCTGCAAGCCCGGTCAGCGCGATAATGGGAATCCCGGCATTGATCCGGCCGGAACCCGCCTTACGAATCAACCGGGTAGCCGTAAAGCCATCCATTCGGGGCATAAGACAATCCATCAGGACCAGATCGTAGTGCTGCGACTCCAGCGCGCTGATCGCTGCCTTGCCGTCGGCCACAAAATCTGCCTGGTAACCTGCCTGCCCGAGCATTTTTTCAATGACCAGCTGGACTATAGGGTCGTCTTCGGCCACCAGAATACAGCCATTGGCGGGTTCATGGATATCGCGCGATTGCGTCACGGAAACTTTCCCATCTGTTAAAGAATAGAAGTAAACTATAAACGCTGGATCATTCTTTTTACAGGATCAGCTTACAGCCCGGTGCGTGAGATTATTTTGATCGTGCAGTTATTGCCTGGAAATGGCATAGTATATTTGGTCGGGAAACGCACAGGAGTGTTTAATGATGCGTCCACGCATCTTTCTTGCAGATGATCATACACTTCTTTTGGATGCGTTCAGCAACCTGCTCGAGCCAAAGTATGAAGTAGTAGGCACCGCGACTGACGGCCGCAAAATGCTGTCGATGGTGCCAAAGTTAAAGCCTGATGTGGTGGTGATGGACATCGCCATGCCTAAGCTGAACGGCTTCGATGCCGGCGAAAAACTCAAAAAAATGCTGCCCGATATCAAGCTTATATTTCTGACCGTGAACGAAGATCCGGACATGGTTACCGAGGCTTTCAGGATCGGGGCAAATGGCTACCTGCTCAAGAGTTCAGCGGCATCCGAACTGTTCCAGGCTATAGACGCGGTCCTGAATGCGGGAAATTACGTAACACCCAAAATCACCCAGAGCATGATCAGCGCGTTTATCAAGAACCCCGGCGGTAAGAAAGCGCATGGAAACCTTACCATTCGCCAACGTGAGGTGCTGCAACTACTCGCAGAAGGCAATACCATGAAGCAGGTCGCTTCAACTCTGAATATCACCCCACGGACAGTCGCTTTCCATAAGTATCAAATAATGGAAGACCTCGATATCAAGACCAACTCCGAGTTGATCAAGTATGCAATCGACCACGGATTTGTCATCTGAAACCAGACTGATTTTAAGCGCCGCAAAACGGCCCGTATTGCTCGCACTTTTACCAGTCAAGCCTGTCAACTCTTACAGTAGTGCCTGCAACCAAATTGCAAGACACTGTGATCGTGGTTTCCCACACAGTGTTTATGAAGTACAGAGTGGCATAACCTGTCTATAGTGACGCCGTAAGTTCATAGGGATTTGACTTACGGCGTTGGTGTATTTCAAGCACCCGATAACCGCCGCCCGGCAGTTCAAACAAGTTCCGGATCAAGTCCTGATGACGTATGCTGTCAGCTCAGGCCAGAACCCTTATGAGCAAACTAAAAGCCCTGATATTCGACCTGGACGGCACCCTCTCTGATACCGAGCGGGACGGCCACCGTGCGGCCTTCAACCGGGCATTCGAAGATGCAGGTCTGGACTGGCACTGGGATGTCGAAACATACGGAAAACTACTGGAAGTAAGCGGCGGCAAAGAACGCATTCGCCACTTCATCGATAAATTTCAACCTGTGTTTGACCCACTGGCGGATCTGGATGATTTCATCCTCAAACTGCACGATACCAAAACCCGGCACTTCATCGCCTTACTGCAATCCGCTGGCATTCCCCTGCGACCGGGTGTCGGGCGTTTATTGAAAGAGGCCCGCGCCGAGGGATTAAGACTGGCCATCGCAACCACCACGACGGCGGAAAATGTCACCGCATTGCTGACCGCGACTCTGGGCGAAGACAGTATCGGCTGGTTTGATGTCATTGCGGCAGGAGATATTGTGCCAGATAAAAAACCTGCCCCTGATATTTATCTGCACGCCATGCAGCACATGGGTTTGAGGGCGGCTGATTGCATCGCCTTCGAAGATTCAGAAAATGGCCTGCTGGCGTCAACCGGCGCGGGACTCAAAACCATCGTAACCACAAACGGCTATACCCGGCAACACAACTTCAGCGGGGCCGCCCTGGTACTGGATCAACTGGGTGAACCGCAAGCAGCATTTTCCGTGCTGGCCGGCGATGCAGACGCTGCAACTTATGTGGATGTATCACTCATCCGCCGATTGATTGATGAATGACAGTGGCAAAGCTAATTCCCCCCCTGCATGGTAACTGATTCAGGGCCGGCTGACTTTCCGGGCGTGGTGGAAATCACCACGATGCCGCCGGGGGAGTGATTCTGATCCTGTGATCAGTGCAAAAAACGCAGACTCCCTTCTGTTCAACCTGCACTGTGACGCAGAACGGCTTCGAGATCCTTTGCCTGGACCGGCTTGGTGATGAAGTTATCCATGCCGGCACGTATACACTGTTCCCGGGCATCAGTCGTAGCATCCCCGGTCAAAGCAATAATACGCACACCATCACCGTCGCCATCGAAGCGCTCACGAATCCATTTGCTGGATTCAAAGCCGCTCATGTTGGGCATGCGTAAATCCATGAAAATCAGATCGTAGCTGCCTCGCAGGACTGCAGCGATAGCCTCTTCACCATCCGCGGCCTCATCGGCCTGGTAACCCATTTTCTTCAGTTGAACTGTCACGATTTGGCGATGGATATCGTCGTCATCAACGACCAGTATCCGGTGTGGGTGGTCCAGACTGAGATCACTGTTACGCCCGGATTCGGGCCTCGCGGTAAGACCTTCTTTTGGCTGCCAGGAAACATCCGCCGGATCAAGCTCGGCACGAACCGTGAAACTGACAGTGGTACCCTTACCTTCGCTGCTTTCAATCCAGATGTCACCGCCCATTAACTCGACCAGCCCCTTGCAAAGCGGCAACCCCAGGCCGCCGCCACCGAACTTACCACTGACTTTGGCACCCGTCGAGCTAAACGGATCGAACAGGGTTGGCAGGGATTCAGCCGGGATTCCGATGCCCGTATCGGACAGTTGTAAGGTAATAAGCAGTTCACCATCCGGAAGTTTCTGGCAGGATGAGACCAGGCTTATCGAGCCCTGCTGAGTAAATTTCAGGGCGTTGGAGAGAAGGTTTACCAGCACTTGCTCGAGATTGTGTTCATCGCAAAAGACGATGTTTTCCGGCAGCGCTTCAAGTTGCGAAGTGAGTTCGATGCCTTTAGCGGATGCCTCGGACTTAAACAGGTCCACCACCTTGTTGATGTAGTCGTTCAGACTCAAAGAGCCCCTCTGGCTTTCAGATATCTCGTGAACAGGCTTGATCGATCCGGAGATATTGCCGACCAGATTCAGTAAAGCTCCGCTGCTTTTACGTATGGTCTCTGCAATTTCCCGGGCTCTTGGATGGAGGTTCTCATCCAGTAGCAAGGCCGTCATGCCAATGATTGAATTAACCGGTGAGCGAATCTCGTGACCGATATCCTTGATAAATTCCTTTTTTGCCTGGATCTCAATGGTTGCCCGGCGGCGGGCGTTTTGCTGCTCAAAATGCTCCTTCATCCGTTGGAAATATACACGCCTGGCCTGCCCACCATCCTGGACCAGGAAAGCCATTAAAACCAGAAACCCAAGAATAAGCGCTGCCTTGGCCAGCCCTCCCACCAGGAATACGGCGAAACCGAATGGGGCAAGGACACAGGCCAGGAAGATGCCATGAGCGCTCCGGCGGACAGACAACGCGCTGGTACCGGCGGCAACACACCCGGCGGACAAAACGATCGTCAGCACGACCTCCTGGACCGCCCAGTACTTCCAAATGACCACGCCCGCCAGCACCCCGAGGGTGAGGCTCTGCAGGGCAGTCAGGATGCTGAATTGAATAACGGCTTTTTCACCGATAAGTTCATAGCGGTCTTTAAAGCTCAGCGCAAACCAGACCCGTACAGCACCCAGCATGATGAGCAGGAGCGCTTCGAGGACAGACCACCAGCCATAATCCATCAGCATCGGTGTGCCCACCAGCATAATCAGCGAAATGACGGTATACACCGGTGCACCGAGTAATGAACGACGTCCCAACTCGATCGCAGAAACCCGTTCAAGGTGGGCTTCAAGATCCGGCAACTGATCTGGTTTTGTCACTGTATCCGGCATATTGTGTCCCCAGTTGAACCAAATGTTCGACACGAACACGTACAACTACAGGTTTTTTTCCCTTCCCGCCAGGAAGGTCTGGTCGTGCAAATAAGGCTCGTGTGGAACCGTTCATCTGTTCCGCAATCGGCGACCAAATCCGTATGGCCACCGGTTCCGCGGTCAGAACTTTTACTCAGGCTCGTTCAACAACCCTATCAAGCCCGTGCCTCCTTGCGCCATTCGTCCCTGAATCTTGCCAAGTCGCAGAACCAATATGCTGCAGCTGCGTGCATGAGTCTACTGTAGAATGTGACAGGCTACGACAACAAAGCAGTGCAGTCAACCATGGTGTTTAGGCCCGCTTGCACCATTTTTCCTGATAACTGTTACGCGTTTCATTCCCATGAGGTACACTCCTGCGAGCATTTCAGCGTCTGGACTCAGATGCCGTTTGGCCATACAGAGGATAATTGGATTGATTCGGGAACCGGTCGGTTTTAAACAATATCTGCTGCCAATCGCAGCTCTTTTACTGTTTCTGATTGCAGCAATGCCATTGCAGGCGGCCCGTATTCTGGTCATCGGCGATAGCTGGGGGGTGGCAGCACGACCGGCTTTGCAAGCGGCGTTGATAAACAACGGCAGCCTGGAAACAGTAAACAGTATTGCTGTCGGCGGCGAAACGGCAGAAAACCTCAATACGCCGGCGGGATTCCAGGAAATTACCACGGCACTGGAAGAAAACCCAGATGCCACGCTGGTACACCTGAGTATCGGTGGCAATGATTTTCTCGGCACATGGAATGCCACTTTTTCTGCCAGCCAGGAAAATGAGCTGATCGCAGGCATTCTGGCAGATATCACTGCCATCATTGATCACATCCTTGAACAGCGCCCCGCTATCCGGGTTTACTGGTCAAGCTATGATTTTCCCCGCCCGTTGATTATCGGCACGCCGGAACAGGTCAATAAAGCCTCCATGCGCTTTTCCATGCAGGCACAGGCACTAGCAGAATCAAAGGGCGCTGCATTAAGTTATGGCGATTTCAATGGCCTGACCCAGGTCGCTTATGGCTTTGACGGGGTCCAGGTATCGCCGTTTGATCCAGCCATGCCCATACCGGCAGGGGACGCGTCTTTGCCCGACCCGAAATACCCGGGTCCCGCCCCCGCCTATACAGATTTGATCCACCTGACGGCTGAAGCCTACCTGCTGCTGGCCGAAGCGCAGTACCAACAGTTTTACCAGGCCGCGCTCGCAGGTTTTCAGATTAATGCGGGGCTGAACGATGCCTGGTATAACCCGGACACGGACGGGCAGGGCTTCTTTATTACGGTATTTCCTGAGCTCGGTCTGGTTTCACTGGCGTGGTTTACCTACGATACCGAACTTCCGGCGATGAACGCAAAAGCGCAGTTGGGGGATCCCGGACATCGCTGGTTAACAGCGCTGGGTACGTTTGTCGACAACCAGTCGGTCATGGATATCGATTTTACCTCCGGTGGGAGGTTTGATACTGCGACCGAAATCCAGCACACCGAACCGGTCGGCTCGGACGGCACCATCATACTGACATTTACGGATTGTAATACAGGCACCGTCGAGTACGACATTCCATCGATCGGGCGCAAGGGCACGGTACCGATCAAGCGGATTGCGCGGGACAATATTGCCCTGTGCGAAGCCCTGCAGCAGGTAGCGGGGTCAGAGTAAAAACGATTGAGATCTAGTGAAATATGCAGGTGTGCTGAGGGAATTTTATGTCGGGATTTAAACACGATTACCGTTTTGACACGCTTGCCGTCAGGGCCGGTCAGTTGCGCACCAACGAGGGTGAGCACAGTGAGCCTATCTTCCTGACATCCAGCTATGTTTTTGCCTCGGCTGCAGAGGCCGCTGCCCGTTTCTCAGATGAGCAACCCGGTAATATCTATTCACGCTTTACCAATCCAACCGTGCGAACATTTGAGCAACGCCTGGCCGCGTTGGAGGGTGCAGAGTCCTGTGTGGCTACCTCATCAGGCATGTCAGCGATCCTGTCGACCTGCCTGGCGTTGCTGAAATCCGGTGATCATATTGTTTCATCACGCAGCATTTTTGGCACCACCACGATACTGTTTACCAATTACCTGGCCAGGCTGGGTATCAAGACCAGCTTTGTCGATCTGTCAGATTTATCCGGCTGGACAGCCGCGATGCGCCCTGCCACCCGTTTGCTGTTCCTGGAAACCCCGTCGAATCCATTGACCGAGCTGGCGGATATAAAACAATTGGCAGCGTTAGCCCATCAGCACGATTGCCTGCTGGTGGTGGATAACTGCTTTTGCACTCCCGCCCTGCAACAGCCGATCAAACTTGGCGCAGACATCGTGATCCATTCTGCCACCAAGTTTCTGGATGGCCAGGGCCGCTGTGTGGGGGGCGCGGTGGTGGGGCGCAAAGACTGCGTGGGCACAGATGTATACGGTTTCTTAAGGACCGCCGGGCCGACCATGAGTGCATTCAATGCCTGGGTGTTTCTGAAAGGCCTGGAAACACTCAGTGTTCGCATGCAGGCGCACAGCACCAATGCGTTGGCACTTGCACAATGGCTTGAACAACAGCCGTTGGTAGAGCGGGTTTATTATCCAGGGCTTGCCAGCCACCCCCAGCATCGACTGGCAAAGACCCAGCAAACAGGCTATGGCGGTTTATTGTCATTCGAACTCAAAGGCGGGCAGGCTGCCGGATGGAAGCTAATTGATGCGACCCGCATGATTTCGATTACCGCCAACCTGGGCGATACCCGCTCCACCATTACCCACCCTGCCACCACCACCCACTGCCGTTTGACCGCAGAACAACGTAAGCAGGCAGGCATTGCCGACGGTTTGATACGGGTGGCAGTGGGGCTGGAAGACATCAAGGATGTGAAAGCAGATCTGGCCAGGGGCATGTAGGCGGCAGCTATCAGAGGCTTCTATATGCGAGCGTCCAGCCGCGTTACTGCCAGTGGACACACCAATAGTTTCTCATCCGCAGTCAACAAAGTAAGTGAGTGTAGCAAGGCAGTGGCAGCGATCAGGCGATCAGCCGGGTCGCCGTGAAATCGCTCCAGAGCGGCCGCCTTTATTCCAATTTCACCGGTGACCGGCAATTCGATCAATCCCTGTTCCATGAAATCTTTACGCCACACGGAAAGATCCATGTCCAGACGGATCCTGCCTTTTCTGACCAGCATACTGACTTCCCAAAAACTGATGGCTGATACCATTGCCTTGCCAGCCTGAAAAGCAGTATTGATCTGCTCAATTGCACCAGCTCCCAGACGGGGATTGGCTTCATCCAACCAGACCAACACATGCGTATCCAGCAATAGCACTAGTGCTAGTGCTCCTCCCATGTTTCACCGGTGGAAAAAATATCCTTGTCAAGGCTGCTGATTTTGTCTTTGTGCAAGCCTAAAAGAGTAGCCGCTTTAACCCGATATGGCACCAGCTTACTGATCGGCTTGCCATTCTTGGTTATCACTATTTCATCGCCGGTTTTTTGTACCTGGTCCATCAATTTAAGGCACTTGGCCTTGAATTCAGAGGCTTTCAGCGTTTGCATGGTCGCTCCTGTTGCGTGGCTATCACATGACCATGGTCATGTACATGGTCATATGATAGCGTAATATGCTAACTAATCAAGTTTTCCCGCTGGCGAAACCCGCAGTATCTTGCCTTCATCGCTGTCGGTCAGCAGGTAAAGATAGCCGTCGGGGCCTGCCCGGACTTCGCGAATTCGCTCGCCGGGTTCAGTAAACAGGATTTCCTGCGACTGCACCCTGCCGTCTTTCAGCACCAGCCTGCGGACACTTTTCTCCACCAGCGCCGCTACGAACAGGTTGCCTTGCCACTCCGGAAAAGCCTCGCCCCGGTATTCACAGAACCCGGCGGGCGCGATTGAGGGCACCCAGTAGGTCACCGGCTGTTCCATACCGGCAGCCTCGGTATACGGTGAAACATAAGCGCCGGAATAATCCATACCATGGGTAATCGCCGGCCAGCCGTAGTTCCTGCCGGGCTCGATGGCGTTTAACTCATCACCACCACGCGGACCGTGTTCGTGCAGCCAGACGGTGCCGTCAGCAGACACCAGCAGGCCTTGCGGATTGCGGTGTCCATACGTCCATATTTCCGGCAATGCGCCGCTGCGCCCTGTGAAGGGGTTATCGGCCGGCACTGTGCCATCGGTGTGAATCCGGATCAGTTTGCCGAAGTGGTTATCCAGCCGTTGTGCCTGTTTACGGTAGTCAAACCCATCGCCCACCGTGATCAGCAGGGTCTGGTCCGGCAACAGCGCCAATCGCCCGCCAAAATGATGCGGCGTGTCTTTATCGGGAGATGCCGTGAATATTACCTGGATATCCACCAAGCTGTTTTGCTCGAGCCTCGCGCTGATGACCCGGGTCGCATTGTTGCTTTTGGTACCGGTCGCAAATGACAGGTACAAACGCTGATTGCCAGCAAAATCCGGGTCCAGGATGATGTCAAAAAGACCACCCTGTCCGTCAACATAGACCTCCGGCAGACCGGCGATGGGCTGTTGCCGGAGTTCGCCGTTTGAAATCCGCCGCAATTGTCCCGGCCTTTCGGTCACCAGCATGTCGCCGCCCGGCAGGAATGCGAGTGCCCACGGATACGACAAACCGGCAACGACGGTCTCGATTTTGTAATCTGCAGCGTTTGCTGCATCGACCAGAAAAAGCAGCAAGCATACTCTGAACATCGTTTTCATTCAGGCTCCCCTGTTTTGCGTCAGGCGGGCAAACACCCAGGCACCCGCCAAACCACACAATGCGATCAGCAACAGGCCGGAGTTCGTTCCGGCCAGCGCAAACGGCGTGATGCCCATGGTCAACTTCATCAACATCATCGCAACGGGCAGCGATGCAAAGCCGGCCGCCAGTATCCAGTATTGGTGGCGACCACCCAGTAATCTCCGGCCAAGCACAGCAATGATAAAGCCGACAAGGTAAGCCGCGCTGACCAGCATCAATAACACCGGTACCAGCCCATGGATATCATGCAAGCTGGCCGCAAGCCGGTCCGGCAGCGAAACTGGCAGACCATAGCTTTGAATATCCGCAAGCACAAACTGCGTACCCAGCACGCTGGTCAGCAGGTACGCCACAGCAACAGCAGCGATAAATGCCAGGATGGGTTTTTTTATTTTCATCAGTGCTTCGATCTCACTATCCGGTACAGCCCAATGCTTGACAACGGCACAACATACACCACCAGGAAACCCCACGCCATGCTTCCATAGCCCTGCGCAATCAGGTTGGTAATGCCCGGGCTAAACAACCCCATGAAGAACCTTCATTCTTGCGATGGATTCAGTTCATGTTCAAGTATTTCGAAGCTTGTAGGCCGGCTGAACGGTATATCGAAAAACTTTTCTACCAATTGGTTGAAACCGTCAGGATCCGTGACCGGTGCCCAATGGGTCTGGCCGGGCAAAATGGCCAGGTGAGCATTAGGCAGGTTGTCAAATATTTCCAGTGAATGCTGGCTGCGGATGATGTCCCTGTCACCGGCCATAACCAGCACAGGTGCCTTGATCTGCTGCAGGCTTGTAACCGGGATATTGGGTTGGGTCATCAACAGGTCAAGAAGTTGCCGGTGATGTCGCCAATCCTCTGAACTGTCCTTGCCGGCAATCATTGCATCGATCATCTCACTCAGCGGTTGCAGCAATTCAGGCACCCATGCATTAACTGCCGTTTTACCGGGGCGGAGATTGGCGCCCATCACGGCCATCTTCCTGACCTTGTCGGGGTGGTGAATCGCCAGCAGCAACGCCTGGATACCACCATCACTCCATCCAATAACGTTGGCTTGTGTGATATTCAACTGCTCCAGAAGGCTATTGTAGTCTTCCATCATCTGGATATAGGTCAGATGGTCAGTGCCGAGACCGGATTTTCCGTGTCCGCGGCTGTCGGCGACGATTACTTTGTGGTGACGGGCAAAAAACGCGATCTGGAAATGCAGGTCAGCAATACTTTGCCCATTGCCATGGATCAGCAGCAACGGTTCGCCGCTGCCATAGGTCTCGTAGTACATTTTAATGCCGTTGATATCAGCGTAGTGGCCGGCTTCGGGGTTGCTGCCGTAAGCTGTGGTCTCCGACCGTGCTTGCAGCGGCGCAGCAAACAGCATAAACAGCAAAATAATGGGGAGTTTTCTGACCATCATGTCCCGATTCCTTTTAATAAGACCTATGACTTCCGAGTGTAAGAGAAGCACGGAAGATTTGTAAGTAACGTGATGTATTGATGCAGTATATTAAGGCCTGACACCCGTAGCCATTCTCAGGACAACTCAAAATGACCCATCAACCCCCCTCCGGAAGCACTGACCGGGACATCCCCAGGAGCTGTTTGTGGGCTTCGTTACTCGCGGGGGCTTTCATGCTGTATGGCTGCAATGAGCAGGCACAATCGCCGGCAACAGCCACGCGCATGGGGGATGTCACACAAGCCCGTATTATCGCAGCCGGATCAGCCCAGCGAGGCCCTTGGCTTGTGGTTTGATAGGGCCTCGCGCTTTTTCCCACTTGGTGACAGTGGCGGCAGTTATACCAACGGCATGCGCGAATTCGGTCTTGCTCATGCCAAGCCGCCGCCGCAGACTGGCAATTGAGCGTGCGGTGGGTTTGAACGGCTTGGCTTTTTTCATACGCGGCTTACCGGCTTTCACGTCTGGGTTCTTGTGTTCCGTTGTTCGTGTTGCCCCTCGACGCTTGGGCGCTGCGATACTGGCTTCATCGGGTATTTCTTCCAGTTCCACACCAAACACATTCTCAAGTTCCTTGCCGCTAAGGAATCGGCGCCTGGCGCGACGCGATCCCGCGCCTGCAATCGCATCGGTGGTGACACCGGCGCTAATCAGTTCATTGTGGTCAACACCGCGCAGCAGGAACAACAGGTCCGGCTGCGTGTCAAGCCGTGCGCCGATACCGTATATGACGGCGGCGATGTGCTTACACATATCGGCCCAGTCAGGACAGTTGCAGGTATACCGAATCTCGCCAGGCAACGGAAAGAGCCCGTGTTCGCGGTCGGTGACGGTGCTCATGATCTCTTCAGACAGCTTTCCCTGCAGCAGCTCAATGAGGGAGCCGATCTTGCCCGTGCAACGCTGCTTCAGTTCCATCCACTTCGCTTTGCTCTGCGTCTTGATATCGACGTTGACGCGGTACAGCTTCGAACCGGAAACAATGGCCTCAACCTTTCCCTTTTTGATACTCAGATGGCAGACTGACCCATTCCGTACATAGGTGCGGCCGCGCGGCAAACGGTTGACGTAGTCTCCGAACGATTCCATGTGTGTACACCAACCTTTACCCCAGAAGCTGCGGGCGATCGTGCGCCCCTCAATCTCGACGGGTTGGATGTCCTGCCCCTTCTTTTTCAGTTTGCTCACTTCACGTCTGGCCTGCGCGCGACGCTGGGCCACCGGCACATAAGCCGGCCAGCCACCGTAGTCATCGTAGCGATGTCTTCTTCGTTTTCTCATTGCAATCAAATCTTCGCGCGTTCAATGTCCAGAGATATCATATCGAGAATCTCGTCGTCGGTCATTTCCGTCAAGGCCCTCTCGGCACCCCCTTTGAGCAGGGCGTCGGCCATGTCCTGCTTGCCGCGGATCAGGGCATCGATTTTTTCCTCGATTGTACCTCGTGTAACGAACTTGTGGACCAGTACATTTCGCTCCTGGCCGATGCGAAACACGCGGTCGGTGGCCTGATTCTCGACGGCGGGGTTCCACCATCGGTCAAAGTGGATAACATGCGAGGCCGCCGTCAGGTTCAATCCCACGCCTCCGGCCTTGATGGATAGCACAAAGAAAGGAGGACCGTCTTCGCGCTGGAAATCTGTTACCAGGTGTTTGCGGCTCTTGACGGCGGTTCCCCCATGCAATACCAGCCCATCGCGACCGAAAACCGTAGCCAGAAACTCGGCCAGCGGATCCGTGATTACGCGGAATTGGGTAAAAATCAGCACCTTCTCGCCGCGTGATGCTATTTCTCCGCAAAGAACTCCCAGGCGTTCAAACTTGGCGCTTGCGCCGGGATCGTATTCGCCATCCCCCGTGAATTGACTGGGGTGGTTACAGATTTGCTTGAAGCGCATGAGGTAGCTGAGCACGAGACCGCGACGCTTGATCCCTTTGTCACCGGTTTGGTCGAGAGCCGTGGCCAGTGCAGCAACGCTCTGCTGATAGAGCACCGCCTGAAGCTTGGACAGACCACAGAAAACCTGCATCTCGGTTTTGTCCGGCAAGCCGGGCGCAATGTCCGGATCTGTCTTCATGCGCCGCAAGATATAGGGCGCGACCAGATTGCGCAGGGGGGCGTAACGTGCGTGCTCCCTGCTCTCTAACGATTTGGCGAAGGACTTGAAACGCGCGGCGCTGCCAAGCAGGCCGGGGTTGAGAAAGTCAAAGATGGACCAAAGGTCTCCTAAACGGTTTTCGACGGGCGTTCCGGTCAAGGCTACACGTGCATTTCCATTGAGTTTCTTGACCGCCCTGGTTTGTCGCGCGGATGGATTCTTGATCGCCTGGGCCTCGTCGAGGATCACCCAGTTCCAAGCAACCGAACACAGCCACTCAAGACGAGGGACCATGCTGTAGGTCGTGATCAGGAGGTCGGTGCCCAACAGGTTATCGGTCGGGTTTGCCGCCAGTTCGGTCAAGGTCTGTTTCGATGTTTCGGAACTGTGCGCAATCATCAGCTTCAAACTGGGTGCAAACCGGGCGGCTTCGGCTTTCCAATTGCCAATCAATGACGCAGGAATTACCAGCAGGGATGGTTTTGCCGTTCCCCCCAGTGATTCCTGCTTGTGCCTCAACAACAGGGCCAGAACCTGAATCGTTTTACCCAATCCCATATCATCAGCCAGACAAGAGCCAACACCGAGTCGCGAGCAGAACCAGAGCCAATTCAAGCCGGCAAGTTGGTAGTCGCGCAACTCTCCGTGCAAGTCCGACGGTGGCAGCCCAGCCAATCCCGTCGGGGTGCGCAGACTGGCCAACGCTTTGCGCAGGCCGTCACCCGCTTCTACGAACGCCCATGACGCATGTTCGCGAATGGCCTCATCATCCCTTAGGTCCGCCGACGCCCCGGCCAGCAGGCGCATGCCTTCGATGAACGGAACACCGCCGCCGGCCAATCCCTGCTCGACGCGCTGCCAATGCTCCAATGCCTCGCGCAGCTTCTCGCTGTCCACCTCTACCCACTCGCCTCGCAATAGCATGAGCCCTTCCGTCCCATGCAAAAGGGCCTGCACCTCTTCATCGGACAGTTGTCGATCCCCGAGCGTCAGCGACATGTGGAAATCCAGCAAAGCATCTTTCCCCATGGTTGCGTGCTTTGCACTGTCCAGGGTTATGGCTATGCGCGGTCGCGCCCGTTTGCGCCACCAATTGGGCAGTTGTGCAAGCAGCCCACACTCTTCATAGATGGGAATCTCCTTGAGAAATGCATAAGCTTCTCCGGGTGTCCAGACAATGGGATGAAAGACGTCGCCGGTCTCTACGAGGTCTGCAATCAGTTCGCTGCGTTGAGCAGCCGCATGCAAGGGTGAGAGCAATCTCAACAGCTCAGATTTTTTGCGCGTGCCGGCATACTCCTGTAAGGCAAGCCCCAACGGAAGACGGCGCACCCGGCCTGCACGGGACAGACCGGTGGCATAGGTTGCCATGAAAGCAAACGGGTATTTTGTATCTCCTTTGTTCTCTGCCAAGTGCAAGGTCACTCGCCCGACGCGTGACCACTGTCGCGCATAGGTCTCCAGAAAAGGGCTCAATCCCCCGCATTCGCTCGCCTGGTCCACTGTCCAGTCCAACAGGCGTTGCCAAACTCTGCGCAATACTTCCAGAGTCAGATATTCCGCTCCCGGCATCGGAGGTGCGTTCAGAACCCACTCAGCCAGAAGTGCTGCGGAGGGCGGGTCGATGGTCTCGTGAGTAAAGGGTTCCGTCTCAGGTACATGGCAAAGAGACCGCAGGACGTCCGTCGCAATATCGTGCCAGAACCCTATGGATGTGCTTACATGATGCGGCACGCTCGCAGCAGCCAAAGCCAGCAGCCCCGCAGCTTCATTTTCTAAAAAGTGAGACGCCACCCCCTGTGCCCAGCGATCATGCCCGTGGTAAGGCAGCGACGACACTATGCCGTGCGGCGTCATCCGCAGTTCAAGCAATTCCGTCCCGCTATTCACAAGCCGGTATTCCAATCCCTGGTGATCTCTTCGGCCTTATCCACCGATTCCATGCCAAGTAATTTTTCTATCATCAGTAAGAAACTGAGCCTGATCATTTGATGGTTTCCAATCACCTGTATCATCTCGGACAAGAACCTTGCAACCAGAGTGTCCATGTCGAAGCACCGGGTTGAATGCAAATCTTCTATGGTTTGCATATCATTTTCATATCCTCGACCATTTTCATCAGTGCCAGATCATGCTGATCTGGAAAAAGAATTTGCAGTTTGGCAAGCAATGGATCTTTTAGTGCATCCTAAAAACCCACGTCCTAAGGGCGTGGTCATGAATGGCTGGCTTAGCC
>ENA-OSCG01000010-OSCG01000010.1-marine-sediment-metagenome-genome-assembly--contig:-NODE-10-length-43284-cov-8.840431_pt1 | contig 43284 bp, 39 predicted proteins | sample MGYA00237880_ERZ529332 | MGnify/ENA primary metagenome ERZ529332 (study PRJEB26373, sample SAMN05710708) | marine sediment metagenome | biome: marine; feature: ocean trench; material: sediment... | reverse complement strand
TGTCTGGTAATGGAATTCCAAGCTTGCATGAAAGGGTATATTATCCAACTCACTTGCCAAAATGTCATATAGTTTCTTGCCATTCCGGATCAGATCAGGCGACCCCACATTGAAAGCGGCCATTCTTACCTACCACTCCCAGAACATCGCCGGCAATGACACCGCAAACAATGACCACCAGGCCCTGGCAGCAGATTTGCAGGCGGTGCACAGCGCGGGATGTCATTTTGTTTCTTTGCAGTCACTGGTCAGCAAGCTGTTTGATGGTGGCGCAATGGAAACAGGCGGGAAAGCAGACCAGCCTGTCGTCTGCCTGACCTTTGATGATGGCTGTGATTTTGATGTACGCACACTGGAGTTTGCCGGCTTTGGTATGCAACCGGGTTTCCTGAGTATCCTGGAAGACTTCATACAGCAACACGGTTCACAAGCTCAACCCGGGCTGCATGCAACCAGCTTTGTTATTGCCAGTCCGGCAGCACGCCAAATCATCGACCAGCGCTCCCTGTTTGGCCAGGGCCACATGAGTGATGACTGGTGGAACGCCGCAGCCAACCACCCGTTGCTGTCGATCGGCAATCATGGCTGGGACCACAACCATCCCGACCTGGCAATTGAGCATTATCCCCGTGGCGGGTTTACTGCGATCAGGACCATTGAGCATTGCCGCCAACAGGTCGTTCAGGCCAGTGAGTTCATCAGAGATAAAACCGGTCAATGGCCGCAGATTTTCGCTTATCCGTTTGGCGAGTCCAGTGACTACATCCGGGATGTGTTCTTTCCGGAATATGGCAGGGAACATCGCTGTCTCGCGGCATTGGGGACCCGGCCTGGCCTGGTCTCAGCACGAAGCAACCGTTGGGACTTGCCGCGTTTCGTTTGTGGCAGGGACTGGTCGTCACCTGCGGAACTGATGGCAATATTAAGAAACTGACCGGCGGTAGCAGTCAAAGTACATTGACACCGCATTGTCCGGTGAGCGGAGGTCCAGACCACGCAGTTCAGGCACTTCGCTTTGCTGGTATTCCACTCTGCGGGCTTCATATCCACAGCTTGAAGCCAGCGCCTGGAATGTTTCTGCATCATAGAGAAAAGTATGTCCGGCAAAGCGCATGCCGATATTGAATATCTCACCGGGCGTATCCAGTGACAACGGAACACGCACGAAATTCTTCCACAAATCTTTAAGGCGGTCCGGGTCATTCAGGTACATATGGGCGAGTTTTTGCAAATCAGGCGTGAGCACGCGAAGCACGCCTCCCGGGGCAAGAATCCGGTGGCATTCACGTAGAAAAGCAGCAGCCTGACCCAGCTCCAGCTGGTCGATGAAGTCCTCGCTATGCAGCAGCCGGGCGACCCCGTCGGCAAAGGGCAGATCGGCCGTCAGGTTGGCAACCACATCGGGCTCGCTGTCGTGGTCAATATCAACATTGACCCAATCCGTGAGCTTCCAGTGGCCTGAACCAAGGTTGATTTTCAGATTTTTATCCATGCTCCAAGGCTTAAACCTGCTATTCAGCCGCCCTGTCAGCCAGGCGTTTTTCCAGGTAATGAATATTGAAGCTGCCTTTTATAAAGCCCGGATCCAGCAGCAACCACTTATGCAATGGGATGTTGGTCTTGATGCCATTTAAGATCATCTCATCCAGTGCAATCCGCATACGGGCAATGGCTGTCTTCCTGTCCTCGCCATGGGCGATCACCTTGCCGATCATCGAGTCGTAATCAGGTGGCACCGTGTAGCTGTCGTAAATATGTGAATCTACGCGTATGCCGGGGCCACCAGGGGCGTGAAAGCCATCGATGGTTCCCGGGCAGGGCATAAAAGTCTCCGGGTCTTCCGCATTGATGCGGCATTCGATAGCATGACCCCGAATAACGATATCATCCTGTGTATGGGCAAGCCTCTCACCGGCTGCCACCCGAATTTGCTCCTTGACCAGGTCAACCCCGGTAATAAGCTCAGTGACCGGGTGTTCCACCTGTATGCGGGTATTCATTTCAATAAAATAGAAACGACCATCGTCATACAAAAACTCAAAAGTACCCGCGCCACGGTAGCCGATCCGGTGACAGGCCGCTACACAGACAGCGCCAATTTCAGCACGCTGTTGGGGCGTGATCCCGGGCGCCGGTGCTTCTTCGATGACTTTCTGGTGGCGACGCTGGGTTGAACAGTCGCGCTCTCCCAGGTGAATGGCATTGCCATGCTGGTCCGCCATGACCTGGACTTCTATGTGACGTGGGTTTTCGAGGTATTTCTCCATGTAAACCGTGCCGTCGCCAAAGATGGTTTGTGCTTCCTGTTGCGTCAGTTGCAAGGCATTGGACAGGTGGGCTTCGGTTTGTACTACGCGCATTCCACGGCCACCGCCGCCAGCAGCAGCCTTGATAATGACGGGATAACCAATCCGGCGGGCAATGGCATAATTTTCCGCCATGTCATCGGTCAGTGCGCCGCCGGAGCCAGGCACACACGGCACGCCGGCATCCTTCATCGCTTTGATGGCAGACACCTTGTCTCCCATCATACGAATGGTTTCCGGACGCGGCCCGACAAAAATGAAACCGCTTTGCTCAACACGTTCAGCAAAATCCGCATTCTCAGCCAGGAATCCATAACCGGGGTGTACTGCCATGGCATCGGTAACTTCTGTCGCAGCGATAATAGCGGGGATGTTCAGATAGCTGTCTGCTCCGGCAGCGGGGCCGATACAGACCGCTTCATCCGCCAGTGCAACGTGTTTCAGGTTGCGGTCAACAGTGGAGTGCACCGCGACAGTTTTTATGCCCATGGAATGGCAGGCACGTAAAATACGAAGTGCAATTTCACCCCGGTTGGCGATCACAAGTTTCTCAAGTACGGGCATAGCCGGGCCTGCCATCAACGGATGACAAACAGTGGTTGGTCATATTCAACCGGCTGGCCGTTCTCCGCCAGTATGGCCACGATGGTACCGGATACATCGGCCTCAATCTGATTGAACATTTTCATTGCCTCGATGATGCACAGTGTGTCGCCCACACCCACTGTCTGGCCCATGCTGACAAAGGGCTCGGCCTCGGGGCTGGAAGCGCCGTAAAAAGTGCCCACCATGGGAGCGAGCACAAGCTCTCCTTCCGGCAACGCCTCTTCACCAGCGTCTGCCGAAGGCGTATCGACCGCTGCTGCAGCGGCGACGGGGGGCTGTTCGATCAGCGGTACGGCTGCGGCAACCGGCACGGCGGCCACTTGTGGAGCACGTATCAGGCGCACAGACTCTTCACCTTCAACGATCTCAATTTCTGTCAGGTTGGATTCTTCCAACAGCTCGATGAGTTTTTTTATCTTGCGTAGATCCATGTGCTGGCGCTCCCGCTTCAGGGTTCAATTCGATTCAAAATGGCCTGCAGGGCCAGTAAATAACCCTCGCCCCGGAATCCGCTGATCACACCGATCGCAATATCGGAGAAATAGGTGATCTGCCGGAATGGTTCGCGTGAACTTACCGCCGAAAGGTGGACTTCCACAAACGGGATTTCCACCGCCAGCAAAGCATCGCGCATTGCCACGCTGGTATGGGTATAACCCGCTGGATTTATGATGATGTAATCCACCTCATCTGTACCCGCCTGCTGAATGGCGTCCACCATTTCTCCCTCGGAATTGGTCTGCATATGATCCAGCTCCACGCCGCAGGACTGCGCGAACTGCCCGAGTTCCTGCATGATCTCTTGCAGGCTGCGCTGTCCGTATTGTGCGGGCTCACGCCGGCCGAGAAGATTCAGATTGGGACCGTTAAGAACGCGGATAATGACCACTGCCGGGTATTCCTGATCGGGGGGCGCCAATTCTGAAGGAAAAGAAACCAGATGTCTACCGTTCGGCGCCGTATTGGGGGAGTTAGCTGCAGTAAGGTGCAACACCGAAGCGATCGCGACGAGCAAGCTCGTCCCTCCTACAGGTGCTCATTCAGAATGGTGGTTATTGTATTCCGTTGAATTTCACCGGCATATTGCCAGCGAATAATTCCGTCCTTATCTACCAGCACGCTAAACGGCAACATGCCTGCCACATTGCCGTAGGCGCGATTGGTTTCCATGACATCAGTGGCGCCGACAAGAATCGGGTAGCTGATACCAAGCTCGTCAACAAAATCCCTCACACTCTGAACATCATCCAGTGCGATACCGATGATCTGCAAGCCCGCAACACCGTATTCCGCCTGCAACTCCATCAGCATGGGCATTTCTTTCAGGCAAGGCACACACCAGGTTGCCCAGAAGTTGATCAGCAGGGTTTTGCCGGCATAATCTGCCGGCGTGACAAATCCACCGGTGCTGCTGCCAAGGCGGAAATCCGGGCGGTAACTACCGACAAGGTCACTGTTCACTGCCGAAAACACGGGCGCAGGTGCCGGCCTGTTAAAGCTGGCTGACAAGTACAATCCTGCCATCAGGGCCGTCACAGCAACCAGCATGATCGCGATGCGTTGCGTCACCGGACTTCCAGCACCCTTGCGAGGTGTGCGGCAAACTCTTCCGGCTCAAAATAACCGACCAGCCGAAAATTTCTTAGCTCTTTTCCGTGGCGATCAAAAAACAGGATGCTGGGTGGGCCGATGATTCCGTACGCCCTCATCAGTGCCTTATCGGTTGCATCATTTGCCGTGACATCGGCCTGTAAGGGTTGGATCTGTTTGAATAAAGCCTGTACTTCCGGCTCCATAAACGTATTGCGCTCCATACGCAGACATTCAACACACCAATCGGCGTAGAAATCCAGCATCGCCGGCTTGCCCGCCTGGTTAGCCCTGGCTACTGCCGCATCGAGGTCTGCGATTGACTTGACTCTGTGGAAGGTAACGTGTTCGACAGCTACGCCCGGGCCACCAGCACGTATGCCCTTGAGCGGTTTCATCCAGTCATCACCACCGGCTGCTGCGCCAATGATCTCCATACTGCCGAGCAGGAGCAATACCAGGCCCAATGATTTCCGCAACCGGCGCCAACCTGAAGCACCATCCGGAATACGCTCCAGGGCGCCAAGGTAGACACCGCTGGCAATGGCAAGGATACCCCAAAGCAGCAAGATCACGGGGCCCTGCACGATGCGCTCCAACATCCAGATTGCCAGCGCCAGCAAGCCGATCCCGAATCCAGCCTTGATTGCATCCATCCAGACACCGGCTTTGGGCACCAATTTGCCGGCTGACATACCAAACAGGATCAACGGCACACCCATGCCCATGGACAAGGCAAACAGGGCCGCCCCGCCAAGCACAGCGCTACCGGAAGCACCGATGACAATCAGTGCTGCCGCCAGTGGTGGCGCAACACACGGGCCCACGATCAAGGCGGACAGAAAGCCCATCACAGCGACACCTGTCAGGCTGCCACCCTTCTGCCGATTGCTGGCCTGGGTAAGCCCGGTTTGCAAACGACCGGGTAGCTGCAGCTCGAAAAACCCAAACATCGAAAGCGCCAAAGCGATAAAGATTGCAATGAAGAAACTGAGTATCCATGGGTTTTGGAACAGCGCCTGCAGGTTCTGGCCAAACAGCCCGGCAAGCACACCGGCAATGGTATAGGTGACCGCCATGGCAAGTACAAAAACCAGTGACAGCCAGAACGCCCTGACGGTGTTCATGCGTTCTCCCTGGCCCGCGATGATACCTGACAGTATCGGCACCATCGGGAATACACAGGGTGTGAATGCCAGCAAAAGACCGGCAATGAAAAATGCAAACAGCGCCCCGGCTGGATTATTCAGCAACAGCTGCGCCAGTTTATCCTGTTCCGATGCCGGCTGGCCTGCCATGCCGGAATATGAATCTAATGCAGCTCCGGGTTGTGCCGCAGCTTTTGACGACAATGCCTGCTGTGTAGCCTCTGCCGCAGCAGACATAAGCAAGTCTACACGCGATGTTTGCGGCGGATAGCAGATATCACCGTCACGGCAGCCCTGGTAATCTGCCTCCAGCGTGATGGTCCGTTCCTGTCCCGCCGGCCGGCTTACCCGTACCGGCACTTCGATCTGATCGTAATAAACTTCAACCAGGCCAAATTCGGGATCGTCTTTGATGGTGGCTTGAGGCATGCTCACCTCACGCACCTCAAAACCACTGTCACCCACTACCCTGAAAGCAAATTTGTCGCGATACAGGTAGTAGCCGGGCTGGGCGGTGAAGCGCACCAGAATGGTATCTGAAGAAACACCGATGGCCTCATATGAAAACGCATCATCCGGCTGCAAAGCCGACGCAACATTGAGCAGACTCTGGTCAGGGCTGGCAGCAGGCAGACTGAAAACATCTGCCAGCGACACCGCCCGTGCAGATGTTGATGCAATGGACGGTGTTGGGAGAAAGGCGCCTGACTGCGCCGGCGCCGGTAAAGACACTGCCAGCAGTTGCTCCGTGGGCGGATAACACAGCACGTCTTCCAGGCAACCCTGGGAACGCACCCGCAAACTGACCAGGTCGACACCCACTGGAACGGTCTCGAGTGGCAAACCAACCGTTAAGCGACCGTGGTATTTAACTACTTCCTCACCCAGCAGTTCATCAAACTTGCGCTCGCCCTCCGGTATTTCCGGGTTGCCGAGCACCACTCCCGGCGTATCACTACTGAATGTCAGGAACTTGTTGTTATACAGATAATAGCCATCCGCAATATCCCAGCTGACTTCTATGCGCTGATGGCTGACGGCCTGCGACGAGATTCTGAATACTTCACCGAATTCCCTGACCTCACCAACTTCCAGTGCTGTGGCGGGTAAAGGCAACAGCAACAGTAAGCTGGTCAGCCATTTTATTTGCATGCTTTTCATCATCGAAGGTAATCGTAATTTGTCAGGGTTTCATTCAGTTCCGGCAATAGACGTTATTTGTGCGTATTAGTTTCATCACATGCGTCTTAGTTTCATCACACAGGCCGCGAATTTTACCTGAACCGGGCTGCGGGAACGAAGTTTTCTTGTTCGGTGTTCTTCCAGGGTCTATACTAACCGACCGTTCGGTCAGCAGATCAAGTGGAAGTAAAGCCAACACCATGCAGGACAAGCCCGGCAACCCAAAAAACTTTTCTAATGGCGAACGAGCCATCCTGGAAGCTGCCGAAATCCTGTTTGCGGAAAAAGGCTTTGATGCCGTTTCGATGAGTGCAATCTCCAAACTCGCGCACACCAGCAAACCCAACATCTACCACCACTTCAAATCCAAAAACGAACTTTACCTTGCGGTAATGAAAGCCGCGGTCTGGCGATCCTCGGTTTTGCTCGATGCACTCGAGGAGGCCCCCGGTACATTCAAGCAGCGACTGTCTGGTTTTTCCGCCGGCCAGCTGAATAATATCCTGGCACATAAACGCAGCACACAGCTGATTTTGCGCGAGGCCCTGTCCGGAGGCACCCAGCGCGGAAGGGAGATTGCCAAGCATGTTGTGGGTGAAATCTTTAGCCGCCTGGTAACCATGGTTAAAAAAGGGCAACAGCAGAACGAATTCAGGGATGACATCGACCCTGCGCTGGCTGCTTTCATGATCGTCGCGGCGAACATGTTTTTTTTCCAGGCTGCCCCGGTTATGCAACACATTCCTGAGGCCCGTTTTGCTGATAATGCCAGTGTGTACAGCACTGGTGTCATGGACATATTGTTCAACGGCGTACTTCAGAAAGGAGAAGCCCCGGAAGGAGAAGACAGGCCATGAAGAGATCTTTAACCAGCTTACCCATCGCGCTGCTACTTGCTTCTCTACTCAGCGCCTGCAGCAAGGAAGAATCACCCGGCACTGGTGGAACAGTCAACGATAAAGCAGTCCTGATCTCCACGCACAAAGCGGAAGTCACAGATCTGCCGATATGGCTGGAAACTGTTGGCCAGGTACACAGCCTATCCGCTCCAACGCTGGCCGCAGAAGTAGCGGGACGCATAATCATGGTCGCTGCAGATACCGGCGACCACATTGAGGAAGGACAACTACTGGCGGAAACAGACACCTCCACGTTGCTACTGGAACAGCAGGCAGCGCAAGCCAGACTTGAACGCCTCGAAATCCACATAGCCAATGGTAAACGCAGGGTTGACCGCTTTGCCAGGCTCTCCTCCAAAAACCTGTCTTCCCAGGCCCAACTCGACGACGCCCGCGAGCAACTGGAAGCATACCGCGCAGACTACAAAGCAGCAGGTGCTCAGCTTGCCATTGTTGCAGATTCGCTGGCCAGGTCCCGTATCATTGCCCCTGTTTCAGGTGTCGTCCAGCAACGTCTGATCACCGTTGGTGATTTCGTAAAACGCGGACAGGCCCTGTTCGAAATCACCCGCCCCGATCAGCTACAGGCCTGGCTGCCTTACCCTGAAACCGTCGCGCTGCGGGTTCAAATCGGCCAGCCTGTAAAAATAGTCAGCCCGCTCACACCGGGAGAGTTTTCCCTGGGTGAAATTACCCAACTGCAACCGTCAGTTGGTCCTGGCAGCCGTGCCGTGATGGCCATTGTTGATTTGAAAAGTCCCGGCAATTTGCGGCCAGAAGCAACACTTTCCGGAAAAGTGTTGGTGGAAACACGCAGAAACGCTGTCATGGTGCCTGACATCAGCGTTGTGCGCCGGCCGGCCGGTGAGGTGGTCTATGTCATCAACGGCGGCAAAGCCGAAGCCCGGTTGGTCACAACCGGCCATCACGAGCATGACCGGATTGAAATCATATCCGGACTCGATGGCGGTGAAACGGTCGCAACCGACGGAGCAGCCTTTCTGACCGACGGTGCCAGCGTAAAAATTACGGGATCGCTGAATTGAATTTGCCCGAGCTTTCCATCAAACGGCATGTGCTCGCCTACATGCTCTCTGCTGTGCTGGTGCTGTTCGGCATCATCAGTTACAAGGATATTGGTGTTGACCGCTATCCAACGATTGAGTTTCCAATGATTTCCGTGACCACGATATTGCCAGGCGCAACACCTGAAATCATCGATTCCAGCATCACCAGCCTGATCGAATCTTCGGTCAACAGCACACCCGGCATTGACCATATTAAATCCAGCTCCTCAGCCGGGGTTTCAGCCATAAACATCCGCTTCAATATGGATAAAGACGTTAACGTTGCCTTCAACGAGGTTCAGGCGCGGGTGAACCGGGTGTTGAGGAACCTGCCCAATGAAGCTGAGCCACCGGTGGTGGCAAAAATTGAGTTTGGCGCATTGCCGATCATGTGGCTTGTATTGACCGGCGACCGAACCTTACAACAACTAAACCTGTACGCCCGCAATGTCATCAAGAAGCGTCTCGAGACCATTGATGGCGTGGGTGAAATCCAGCTTGGCGGGGAGCAACGACGCACCATCCGGGTAAACCTGAATCCGGTCCGCATGAAACAACTCGGCATTACCGTGCCCGATGTGGTGCGGATGTTCAATCGAGAACATCTGCGCCTGCCGGGCGGTTTCCTCATCAGCCAGGGCAGGGAAGAGTTGCTCGAGCTGGATCTGGAATACCACAGCCCGGCAGAGCTTGGTGAAATGATCGTGAGCTACAGTGGCGGTGCGCCGCAGCGCTTACGTGACTTTGCTGAAATTGAAGACGGGCTGGCAGATTTCCGCCAACTGGCACGATTCAATGGAGAGCCGGCGGTAGGTATTGGCATCGTCAAGGTGCAAAACGCCAACACCGTTGCGATGGTAGATGAAATCACACGCCGCATGAATGACGAGTTAATCCCCCGGCTGCCACCCGGAATTGAACTGCGGGTAGCCCACAATGACGGCGCGCTGATACAGGGGATTATTGATGCGCTCGAAGAGCACCTGCTCTCCGGCACATTGCTGACGGCACTGGTGGTATTGCTGTTTCTGAAAAACATCCGCTCCACGATGATCATTGCGGTGGCCATACCGGTTTCGCTATTGGGCGCCATTGCCGTGATGTATTTTCTTGGCTACACCTTCAACACCATGACCATGTTGGGTCTGCTGCTGCTGATTGGTGTGGTTGTGGATGATGCCATTGTGGTGCTGGAAAGTATCTACCGGCACGCCGAAGAACATGGTTCAAACCCGGTAGAGGCCGCCATACACGGTACCCGGCAGGTTGTATTTGCAGTCATGGCGTCCACCCTGACCCTGGTCGCGATCTTTGCACCGGTCGTTTTCATGCAGGGCATCATCGGCAGGTTCTTCGAGGCCTTTGCGGTGGTGGTGGTATTTGGCGTGCTGGCGTCCCTGTTCGTTTCGCTCACGCTGACCCCGATGTTGTGTTCCCGTTTTCTCAAAGTCGAAAAGAAACATGGGAAACTCTACTACCTGATTGACCGGGGCTTTCACGCCATAGACACGGCTTACATCCGGCTGCTGGATACCGCGCTGAATCACCGCCGGCTGGTCGCGTGGATCACACTCGCAGTGGTGCTGTCGAGCGGCTACTTCTTCACCCATACCGGCTCAGGCTTCATGCCGGTACAGGACGAAGGCCGCTTTATGATCAGCGTTAAAACGCCGTTGGGCTCCTCGATCAGTTATACCGAAGAAAAGCTCAAGGACATTGAAAGGGTTCTTGCACGGCACAAAGACATCGCGAGTTACTTTGTGACCATCGGCGCCGATCAATCCAGGCAGGTCAGCAAGGCCAGTTTTCTGGTCAGGATGGTGCCGTGGGACCAGCGTGACATCGCCCAGGTGGATATGATTCAAAAATTACGCCTGGAGTTGGCCGCTATTGCCGGCGTACAAACATTTCCGTCGCCCCTGCCGATGGTGGGTGGCCAGCGAGGTGAGCCCCTGCATTTTATTCTCAGCGGACCGGATCTTGGTGAGGTCGCCCGTCTGGCCGCAGTGGTCCAGCAGCGTTTAGCCGGGCAAGCCGGCATAGGCAACCTGGATATGGAGCTGCAACTCGACCTGCCACAACTGGAAACAAGGCTGAGACGGTCATTGATCCGCAGTCTGGGCCTGTCGTCTGAAGATATTGCGCTGGCCATTAACGTCATGGCCGGTGGTCTGGATATTGCCCGCTTCAACGACGATCCCGGTGATGGCGAGCGCTATGATATACGCCTGAAAGCCGGACCGGGCCAACTTGACTACGCCGATGATATTGCCAAGATTTATTTACGCTCAGCGGATGGTCAGATGGTAAGCCTGGCCAATCTGGTGACCCTGGAGCCAAAGTTGGGAGCCGCAGTTATTTCACGTTATGACCTTCAGTATGCTGCCAATTTCTACAGCACACCGACTGTTTCACTGGGCGAGGCTGTGGCCATGGTCAATGCGGCTACCGCCGGCCTGCTGCCGCTGGGTTATGAACTCAATATGTCGGGGCGGGCGGAGGAATTCGGCAAAACTGCCTTCTACCTGCTGTTTGCCTTCGTGGTCGCCATCATCCTGGTTTACATGGTGTTGGCAAGCCAGTTCAATTCATTCATTCAACCCTTCATTATCATGGTGGCGCAGCCACTGGCCATTATTGGTGGCGTGGTTGCTCTTTGGGCGACCGGTCACACGCTGAACATGTTTTCGATGATCGGCCTGGTGCTGTTGATGGGCCTGGTGGCCAAGAATTCAATTCTGCTGGTGGACCTGACCAACCAGCGCCGACAGGACGGCAAGAGCATTGAGCAATCCCTGAAAGAGGCATGCCCGATACGCCTGCGCCCGATCCTGATGACATCTCTGACCATTATCCTGGCAATGCTGCCGGCCGCTTTCGGGGTGGGTGCCGGTGCCGACAGCAACGCGCCGATGGCGGTGGCGGTCATTGGCGGTATGCTCAGCTCAACCTTACTTTCGCTGGTGGTCGTACCCGCTGTGTACTCACTGGTCGAAGGTGCTTCAGAACGCAGGTTGGAATCGCGACCAGCGGAGCTGGTCCCTCCTACAGAATCCAAGCGGGGAGGCGGGTAATACCTGCGGAGACCGGAGCCAGCAAGGATGCTGGCTCCGAGCCTCCATGGACGGATTCACGCGCGTGTCTCAGAAGGTGTTACCCGCCTCCCCGCGATCGGATGGTGCGCACCCTGAAGAATCCCCGGAGTGTCCGGATTACAACAAGCCGACAATCAAAAGCGCAACGATGTTGATGATTTTGATCAACGGGTTAATGGCCGGGCCAGCTGTATCTTTGTACGGGTCGCCGACCGTATCGCCGGTCACTGCTGCTGCGTGAGTGGGTGTGCCTTTACCACCCAGGTTGCCGTCTTCGATATACTTCTTGGCGTTATCCCATGCACCACCACCAGTGGTCATGGAAATGGCCACAAACAGACCGGTGACAATGGTGCCTACCAGCAACCCGCCAAGGGCCTGCGGACCGAGTACCAATCCAACCACAATTGGAACCAGTAAGGGCAACAGGGAAGGAATAATCATTTCCCTGATGGCTGCCTTGGTGAGCAGATCAACTGCGCGGGAATAATCCGGTTTGGCGGTGCCTTCCATGATTCCCGGAATTTCACGGAACTGGCGGCGCACCTCTTCAACCACTGATGCGGCGGCACGGCCCACCGCTTCCAGGGCCATCGAGGCGAACAGGAACGGCACCAGGCCGCCGATGAACAGGCCAATGATAACCAGGTGGTTAGACAGGTCGAATGTAATACCGATATGACCAGCCTTTTCCAGGCTGTGGGTGTAATCCGCAAACAGCACCAACGCCGCCAGGCCGGCAGAACCAATGGCATATCCCTTGGTAACGGCCTTGGTCGTATTGCCGACTGCATCCAGTGCATCGGTGGTTTTGCGTACATCCTCAGGCAGTTTCGCCATTTCTGCGATACCGCCGGCGTTATCGGTAATCGGCCCGAATGCATCCAACGCGACAATCATGCCGGTCATGGAAAGCATGGCTGTCGCTGCAATGGCGATACCGTACAAGCCGGCAAAGTAATGGGCGCCCCAGATCGAGGCACACACTGCAAGTACCGGCAATGCGGTAGATTTCATCGAGACACCCAGACCGGCAATAATATTGGTGGCGGCACCCGTGGTGGATGCAGCAGCAATCTTTTGTACCGGGCCATATTCAGTGCTGGTGTAATACTCGGTAATAAAGACCATGGCGGCAGTCAGCACCAATCCGATCAGCGCCGAGTAGTACAGGTTCAAGCCCTGCTCACCCATCATCTGCACCGAGGGATAGTAAAACGCGGCGGCCGCCAAAACACCGGACACAATGACGCCTTTGTACAGCGCACCCATGATGGAGCCGCTTTTGCCGGTTTTGACAAAAAATGTACCGATAATAGAAGCAAAGATTGACAACGCACCCAGCACGATGGGGTACAAGACGGCATTAGGGCCTAAGGACTCTACCATCAGGCTACCCAGCAGCATGGTAGCAACCAGCGTGACCGCGTAGGTCTCGAACAGGTCAGCTGCCATACCGGCACAGTCACCGACGTTGTCACCGACGTTGTCAGCTATTACCGCCGGATTGCGTGGGTCATCTTCAGGAATGCCGGCCTCAACTTTACCGACAAGATCGGCACCTACATCCGCGCCCTTGGTAAAGATACCGCCGCCAAGACGTGCGAAGATGGATATCAGGGAACCACCGAAAGCCAGTCCGAGCAGGGCATGAATCGCATCCTCGGTGCTAAATCCGTAGTGCAACAGGATGGCGTAGTAACCGGCGGTACCCAAAAGCCCAAGGCCAACCACCAGCAAACCGGTAACCGCACCGCCCCGAAATGCAATTTTCAGTGCCGGGGCAACACCCGAACGGGCTGCTTCGGCGGTACGTACATTGGCTCGTACTGAAACATACATACCGATATATCCGGTCAGGGCCGATAATACAGCGCCAATCGCAAAACCGATCGCCGCAGCCCAGCCGATGAAAATCCCTACCACCACTAACAAGACCATACCCACCAGTCCAATGGTCGAATACTGGCGATTCATATAGGCATTCGCACCCTCGGTAATCGCGTTGGAAATTTCCTGCATTTTTTCATTGCCGGCAGGTTGCCTGAGAATCCAGCGGGCCATCATGATCCCGTAAATAATTGCTGCCAGGGACGCAACCACCGCCAGCCATAGCGCCATTCCCATTCCACTATCCATTTGTATCTCCCTCAAGATTCTTCGACCGGAAATCGGTCCGCTAAAACCGCGCTATGGTAGCACACACATCTCAATAACTGTGTGATTACAGGTAAAAAGTCTGTCTTTCTTACTGCGTGTTTGTCCTCAGTGAACCTGTGAGGTTAAATCTCAAACGGCGCAAGCTTTTTTGGCACCAGCAGGTTTTTTAAACGCACATATTCCGGCAAGCCATCACGGCCATAGGGCGGGTAATCTTCACCCTGTATCAATGGCTCGAGATAGCGGCGTGCCGCTGCCGTGATACCAAATCCGTCGCTGGAGATAAAGGACCTCGGCATCATTTTCTCGCGATTGGCGACTTTGGCCAGGTCCGCCTCACCCACTTTCCAGCGATAGGGTTGGTCCGATATCCTCACCACCACCGGCATGACACCTGATTTGCCCTGCAATGCGAGTTGAACTGCCGCTTCACCCATCGCATAAGCCTGGTCCACATCGGTCTTGGAGGCCACGTGGCGAGCGGAGCGTTGCAGATAGTCAGATACTGCCCAGTGGTTTTTGTAACCCAAAGCAGCGGTAATCATGCTGGCTATCACGGGTGCCACACCGCCCAATTGGGCATGTCCGAACGCATCACGCCGGCCTGAATCAGCCAGGAACCGACCTTGCTGGTTTCTGACCCCCTCGGACACAACGATAGAACAGTAACCATGGGTTTTGACAGCATGGTCCACTTTTTTCAACATGGCGTCCTCGTCCAGCGGCAACTCCGGAAACAGTATGATATGCGGCGGGTCGCCTTTCTCACGCTGCGCAAGCCCCCCGGCTGCGGCTATCCAACCGGTGTGGCGTCCCATCACTTCAAGCACAAACACCTTGGTTGAGCTCGATGCCATCGACTGAACGTCAAGGCTGGCCTCCATGATCGAAACGGCAACGTACTTTGCCACCGAACCAAAACCGGGACAGTTGTCGGTGATAGGCAAATCGTTATCGATGGTCTTGGGCACGCCGATGCACTGCACCGGAAAGCCCAGCGTGTCACCAATTTGTGAAACTTTGTAGGCCGTATCGGCTGAATCACCGCCACCGTTATAGAAGAAGTAGCCGATGTTGTGCGCCTTGAAGACCTCGATCAGCCTTTCATACTGCGCCCGGCTTTCATCAATGTCCTTAAGCTTGAAACGGCAGGAGCCGAAAGCCCCGCCAGGGGTGTGGCGTAAAGCCGCGATATCGGCTTCGCTCTCCTTACTGGTATCAATCAGCTCCTCATTAAGGATGCCCACAATACCGTTCTTGCCGGCATAGACCTTACCCAGCCGGTCGTTGTTTTGGCGGGCGGTTTCAATCAGCCCACAGGCCGTGGCGTTGATGACCGGCGTAACGCCACCGGATTGTGCATAAAGTAAATTCTTCCCGGGCATGATATTCCTTGGCAACCCCTTTCAGTCTGCATTGACTTGGATGATACGAGAGGTTAGCGTTAACGGCTATTTTAAAGGACGGGATCGGTCTTATGCGAATTGTATTATTGGGCGCGCCTGGTTCCGGTAAAGGAACGCAGGCTGCACTGATGGTTGAACGGTTGGGGCTGCTGCATATTTCAACCGGTGTGTTGCTGCGTGACGCTGTGGATAGGGGAACAGAACTGGGCTTAAAGGCCAGATCCATTATTGACCGGGGCGAACTGGTGCCCGATGACATCATGTCAGATCTGATCCAGGAAAGGCTGAGCCGGGACGATGTAGCCGGCGGTTTTATCCTGGATGGCTATCCACGCAACCTGGCGCAGGCCACGTTACTGGATACCGTGCTTGACCGGCTTGGCCAGCCGGCAGATATAGCCATCCAGATTGACGTGGATCCGGAGCAACTCATCAGCCGTCTCGCCGGACGCGCTGAACAAGAAGGCCGTACCGATGATAGCGAGGAAGTGGTACGCAACCGCATGCGGGTTTACCAGGAGCAGACCAAGCCGGTAATTGATTATTATGCCGGCCGGGGCTTGCTTACCCACGTGCTGGGCGATGGTACGGTCGAGGAGGTGCTGGAGCGTATCCTCAGTGTACTCAACGCGAACCACTAGGCCCACAGCGTAAAAAAACGCCACCCCTGGAAGTATATGAATAGTTTTCTGATAAACCTGGCGAATATGTTGCGCCTGCGTGGCGGCCCGCAGGACTTTCCAGGATCATGGCGGCTGACGATCCTCCTCGTTGCAGCCTACCTGATACAAAACCTGATCACAGGATCACAACTGGAAGACAGCAATGCAGCGGCTAAAAGCCTGCTGGCCATCAGCCTGCAAGTCACCGTCCTGATTGGTTTGCTGAACTGGCGGCGCCACCCGGAACGTTTTTCACAAACTCTGAGCGCCCTGGCAGCGGTCGGCATTGTGTTCAACCTGATCACCTGGGCCCTGTTGACCCAGTCGGACCCGGCAACAAACCAGCCAACGCTGTTAATGGTCTGGTTCTCCGTATTCATCTGGAGCCTGCTTGTTGATGCAAATATTTACCGCCATGCCTTGTCAGTCGCGCTCTCGACCGGCGTGCTTATTTCCGTGCTCACGCTTGCGGTAAGTTATATGTTGATTGAAATGTTTTTCCTTGGCAGCAGCTGATGGCCAACTCTTGAAGATTCATATTCTCGGTGCCTGTGGAACCTTTATGGGCGGCGTGGCCATGCTGGCCCAGCGTGCCGGCCACGAGGTTTCCGGTGCAGACCAGCATACTTACCCGCCAATGAGTACTTTGCTGGAGAACGAAGGTATTGTCCTGTATGAAGGATACGGCGAGGAACCCATGGTGGATGCGCCGGATCTGGTCATTATCGGCAACGCCCTGAGCCGCGGTAACCCGTCGGTTGAATACGTACTCAACCAGCGGCTGAACTTCACCTCCGGGCCTCGCTGGCTTGGGGAAAATTACCTGCGCGGCCGCAAGGTCATCGCGGTTGCCGGCACCCACGGCAAAACAACGACCTCCAGCATGATCGCGTGGATTCTTGAATACGCCGGGCTGAACCCGGGATTTCTTATCGGCGGCGTGCCACTGAATTTCAATGTGTCAGCCCGCGAGGGCTCCGGCTACTTTGTCGTAGAAGCCGATGAATATGACACGGCGTTTTTCGACAAGCGATCCAAGTTTGTGCATTACCGTCCCCACATCGCCATCCTGAATAACCTGGAATATGACCATGCAGATATTTTCCCGGATATCGGCGCCATCGAAACACAGTTCCATCACCTGGTGCGCACCATACCCGGCAACGGTACCATCATCAGCAATGCCGCTGATGCGAGTCTTGAAAACGTGCTCGGCCGTGGCTGCTGGAGCAATTTACAGCGTTTCTCCTTTGGTGACGAATACGATTGGCAGGTTGAGCTACTCAGCCCCGATGGCAGTGAATTACGATTCAGTCACCGCCAGCAGGATATCGGCAGCATGTCCTGGGATGAATACGGTCGCCATAACGCCAGCAACGCCTGCGCAGCCGTGGCAGCAGCCGTGGCAGCAGGCCTTCCGGCCACTACAGCCATTGAAGCACTGTCATCCTTCAGGGGCGTCAAGCGACGCATGGAACTGCTCTCACAAACGTCTGCCATCCACGTGTACGATGATTTCGCCCATCATCCCACCGCCATCCGCCTTACGCTGGAAGGCTTGCGGAAAAAAGTCGGCAATGCCCGGATCCTGGTCGCGCTCGAGCCACGCAGCAATACCATGCGGGCCGGTGTCCACGCCGATGAACTGGGGCCCGCACTGATCGCGGCCGACTATGTATGGCTAAAAACCAGTGATGGGATTGATTGGGATCCACAGGTCGCGCTGGCGCCCCTTGAAGGGCGCTGCAAGATAGTAACCCAGGTGGATATCATGCTGGACCAAATCAAGAACAGCCTGAAACCGGGTGACCATATTGTATTCATGAGCAATGGTGGCTTTGAAGCCGCGCCCCGCAGACTAAGCGAGTCCCTGCAAGACAACTGATTTGTTATTGCGCGGTGCTTACAACACGTGGCTCCCTGAGCAACAGCATAGATTTGTCCGCCCACCTGGCCTGCAGCCCCTGTGTTTCCTCAGCCAGCCGTCGCAGGGCTTCCTCCGATACCGCTATGGCACTCCAGTAGCTGTAGACACCTATCCGCTGCACCAGGGCTTCACTGGCAACCTGTCCCAGGTACACGGCCATGCCGGAGGGCTTTAACCTGACACCGGAATCCCAGATACGAATGGTTTCCTGTTGCAGCGGATCACCGCCCAGCCTGTGTAGCAATAAGGTACCAGCGTGGCCAAGATAATCTTTTTTCAGCGGCGGCAAAGTGAACTCCGTAGGCTCCGGGTTCATCGATAATATGATCCAGCGCCAGTTGGCCGGTGCCGCTACCAACCAGCCGTGAACTGCGAGCAACTGCGCCAGACGGTCCGGCTCCCCGGCAAACTGAAAATTGAAATAGCGTGCAGCCGCCGAAGACAAGCGGGCGCGTTCCCTGGGCAGGGTTTGCCAGTCAGCAAGCCACCAACTGTCTTCCAGAATCTCGTGTTGCGGTAACGGCAGTATCAGTGCCGCGAGATCCTCATCCAGGTTCTGCTCAACCTGCCAGGTGAAAGTAAGGGCCAGCATGCCGAAGAAAATCAGGCTGGCCGTCATACCACTAAATGTACCTACAGCCCTTTGCCGATACGCAATACCCACGACGAAGGTCCAGAACAAACCCAGGGCCACACCCATCAGGGCTCCGCTGAGCCAATCCAGTCCCAGATATAGCCTGGCCAATACCAGCACGGTTAACAACAACCCGGTAATCATGTACGGCCATTTCCGTTTGCGTCTCTGCAACTCTCCCGCAATCATCACCGCGTAATAACCCAGCACAACGGTCACCAGGGTCAGCGCAGCGCTGGGATCGTAAATGGCGATGTCACCGGCTTCACTGAGCATGGGTGTCGCGCGCAATGTCCAGCTAAGCAATAGCTGCAGTACCACGCCACCGCCCATGGCCACCAGCCAGTGCATGGCGGCCTTTTTGCGTCCGGCACCCAACAACCACAGCAGCACTGCAACGGATGTCGGTATGAGCACCCATAAACGCGACAGCTGCGTCAGTGCCACCATCAACGGATCAGCAACATGATTTCGCAGCGCCAGTGCATAGGTCTGCACGGCCTGGTCTATCGACTGGGGGTGAGCTGAGAACGGCGACAGGAATAACAACATGACCATTCCCCAGAAAAACACCACCAGCAACAAGCCCATCATCAGGATAGACAGGACTTCGGGCTGCGAGGAATCCAGCAGAGGCCCGGCCACCCGCCTGAATACCGGGTGCCGGCGCAGCCAGCGGATGAAATGCCGTAACCAGCGCGCTGAGCGACTGGCCAGCAGCTCATAAGCCGTCCAGATAACCCACCAGGTCAGCCACAGAACGACCACCGCAATGGTCAGTACCAGGGCCATTCGGCCGGCATATTCAGATGCTACTTCAAGCGACGCTCCAAACAACATGCCAGGGATCAGGTAGGCAGGCGTCCAGGCAATACAGGAAGGAACGGCCACCATCAAGAACCGGCGAGGTGCCATCCCCAGCATGCCGGCCGTTACCGGTATTACCGGTCTTAGTGGTCCGATAAAACGGCCGATGACGATGCTTTTTGTGCCGTGCGCGCGGAAATACGCGCGACCACGCTCCAGCATCCGGGGAAAGTAAGTAAACGGCCATAATTCCGCCAGGTGACTTCGATAGCGGCGACCAACAGCGTAGCTGATCAGGTCACCGGTCAGAGCGCCGGCCGATCCCCAAAGCCAAATAGGCAACATTTCGATCGCACCAAAGCTGATCAGCGCACCAATGCCAAAAAGTATAATAATTCCCGGTATCAGGATACCGACAAAAGCCAGCGACTCGGTTAAGGACAGCACAAAAACCCAGAACCCGGCCCAGCCAGGATTGGCTGACAACCAGTTCAGCAAATCCTGTGTCCAGCCAGTCTCCATCAACGCCCTTTATTCAAACCGGTTTGCATCGTCATAATAAGGGATTGAACCAGGGCCCGCTATCGCTAGCCCGCCCCGGCCGCACAAACCCTGAAGGCTTCCCTTGCAGCTTTAATCGTGGCGGAAACATGCTCGTCGCTGTGCGCTGAAGAAACAAAGCCGGCTTCGTATGCAGAGGGTGCCAGGTAGACCCCCTCAGCCAGCATTGCGTGGAAGAACTGTTTGAACATCTCAACATCAACTGCACCTGACTGCTCGAAGTTCACAATTTTTTCAACGTTGCTGAAAAACAGACCAAACATACCGCCAACACGCGTTGTCGTGAATGGAATTCCGGCAAAATCTGCTTCAGCCTGTATGCCTTCAGTAAGCATTCGGGTTTTTTCGCTGAGTGCAGCGTAAAAACCAGCCGCAGTAATTTGATCAAGTGTCGCCAGACCCGCCGCCATGGCCACGGGATTTCCGGACAGCGTGCCGGCCTGGTACACCGGACCGGCAGGTGCGACCAGCTCCATCAACTCCCGCTTGCCGCCAAATGCGCCAACCGGCATACCGCCACCGATCACCTTGCCAAAGGTTGACAGGTCCGGGGTGACGCCATACAGAGATTGTGCACCGCCCAGGGCCACGCGAAAACCGGTCATGACCTCATCAAAAATCAGCAGCACACCATGCTGGTCACACACATCCCGCAGACCTTGCAGGTAACCGTCAAGTGGTGGAATACAATTCATGTTGCCGGCCACCGGTTCGACGATCAGGCAGGCGATTTCCTCACCTTGTCGGCCAAAACACTCAACTACTGCCGCCAGATCATTGAACGGCAAGGTCAGGGTCAGGTCAGCACAAACCGCAGGCACCCCCGGAGAGTTGGGCACACCAAGGGTCAACGCACCACTACCGGCTTTGACCAGGAAAGCATCGGCATGGCCGTGATAACAACCTTCAAACTTTACGATCCGTTCCCGCCCGGTGGCCGCTCGCGCAACGCGTACGGCACTCATGGTCGCCTCGGTGCCCGAATTGACCATACGCACCATATCCATACTATCAACCAGCTCACACAGCCGTTCGGCCATGGTCACTTCCGCCACCGTCGGCGCACCAAAACTCAGGCCTTTGGAAACCGCTTCCTGCACCGCCGAAATGATGGCGGGGTTGGCGTGTCCGACGATCATCGGCCCCCAGGAGCCGACATAATCAATGTAAGAGCGCCCGTTAACATCGTAAAGACAGGCACCCGCAGCATGGTCAATAAACACTGGATCACCACCCACACCGTTGAATGCACGTACCGGTGAGTTCACCCCGCCGGGGATACGTAGCCGCGCCCGCTCGATCAGATCTTTGCTGCTGGTCATTGGTTACTTTTGCTGCCGCCATTTAAAAATCAATTTTAACCCGTATATTGTTTCATTACGCGTTTACTGCTTGATTGCCGCACTGCGCGTGGTAAACGATCCTTTATAATCAGTACAGGAAATTTGTCGTGTCGGAAAATGACTATAAAGTCTGGATGTGTATCATCTGTGGCTGGGTTTACGAAGAGGAAAAGGGCTGCCCTGAGGAGGGGCTGGCACCCGGCACGCGCTGGGCTGATGTTCCTGAGTTCTGGGTTTGCCCGGATTGCGGAGCCGGTAAAGACGATTTTGAGATGATTGAACTCTGACCAATGATGCCATTCCCCATTGTGCCATCCGCCCGCAATTCCAGCCATCGGCAGGCTGGCCCTGCTGTGTCTGCAGTAAATTTCTGCATACCGGGCAGGCTGTTGGTTGCAGTTGACGGGCCGCCCAACATGGCGACGCCATTTCTCTCGGTGGTATAAACCTGATGAACATGACCCCAAACCACTGCCTTAACGCCCGCACATTGACCGATTAGCCGTAAAAAGCCTTCCGACTCGAATAGCCGGTACCTGTCGATCCATGGGCTGCCTACCGGAACGGGCTGGTGATGCAACACGATGAGTCGCGACCTGTTGACCTGCTGTGAAAGTACCTGCTTGAGTCCCGCCAGGGTTTCAGCATTTATGCGCCCTTCCGTTTTTCCTGGTACACAGGAATTCAGCCGGATAATTTGCCATTCACCGTGCTCTGAAACTGCCACCTTATCAACCGGGCTACCGGGAAATGTTTCTGCCAGCAGATTGGGGTCATCGTGATTGCCTGGTAAGGCTAAGACCGGGGATTCGAGCAAATTGAAGTAGTCCCGAAGCGCCTTGTACGAGGCCGGGCTTTCATCTTCACTAAGATCACCGGTCGCCAATAGAAGGTCAGGGACAAAGTCACGCACTTTTTGCAGCATGACTTTGAGGCTTTCATGCGGGTTCGCGTCACGATAATCCTGTTGCGGGGATGCCGAGAGGTGACAGTCGGTGATCTGAACGATGCGTATCGTCTTACTCATGACAGCATGCGACCTGCTCAATCTCAGTCCAGCTCAACTTTCATGCGGTGTCCCGGGCCAATTCCCAATTTCGCAGCGGTACCGGCATTGAGTTCCAGCACATACATGGCCGGTGCGCTGCTGGGGTAGGACGGGCAACGGCTGACCCTGCATGGCTGCGTATCCAGTGACGCACTGACCATGTTCAGGTGTTTGTCAAAATACATGATATCCAGCGGGATGCGCACGTTTTTCATCCAGAAACTACGCGGCGCTTCATTGGCGAAAATAAACAGCATGCCGTGATCGGCCGGCATCTCGTCCCGGTACATCAGGCCCAGGGCTTGTTTTTGCCGTGTATCAGCGATTTCAACGCTGAAATGTTTCCCGCCTATTACAACACCGGGGCCGTCGGAAGCACATGCTGCACAGGCAGCTATCATCAGCATGAATAACAGAAAACGCATTTGGGTGATCCGGTTGCTTATTCAAATGCATCATAGCAGCCCAATTGAGACGGGTGATATACATCAGCACCAACTCACATTTTCTCAATCGACGTCCACACCCACATCCACATTAAAGGTTTTCAAAACCTTGCCCAGTTCAGCAGGATTCAATTGGCCGATGACGTTTACGAACACAGCTTCTTCTTCATCAACCACCATCACGGTCAGCCCTTCCATATCACCGCCGCTCATTTTCATGTAAATCAGAACCTGCTCATGGTCTTCATTGATCTGCACTATCGGCTCCCAGCCCGAAGACTTCAGCTTGTCTTTGACCTTACTAAACTGCCTTTTAGCTGCATCGCTGCTTTCATTGATGGTGTAAATCTGTACCCGGATACCCTTGAGCCTGGATATCAGTTCTGCTGTTTCCGGGCTCTCGGCCGAACTCATCATGCTGACAAAATTGAGCATCGTTCCGCCCAGGTTAATGATGATTTTCGGCTCGCCATACAGCGCTGACAAATCACCAAAATCCACATATCCCGGCAGGTCCTTAAGCTCGTCTTCCTGCGCGCTGGCGGATAGTGACAGAAGGCCGCAAAACAAGCCGGTAATCAATTTTTTCATCACTGAGCGTTTCATGCTTCTTTCTCCCTGGAGGTTTCATGGTGTAATTTGATGACGCTGTTGACCGATCCGGTGATCGCGTCTGCCATCGTATATCCGACTGTTTGTTCAATTCGTCGCCCGGTCATGACGCCGGCCTTATCGAGATAGGCAAAGGCAACGGCCAGCTGCTGCCGCGCATTGGCTATCTCGCTTGCTGAAGGCGTATTCGGCTGCATCACGCTGAGCGCAACAATGACCAGTGGAATGGCCGCCAGTGCGACAACCCAGCGGGGTTGAAACCACCCGATCCCTGGCGCTGTCCGCTGTTTACGGGGTATCGCCCGCAACCGTTTTCTAAGGCTGACAGGTGCCCGTTCGACATGGATACCGTCCATTGCCTGCTGCAGCTGGTAGGCTTCGATAATCGCGCGGGCCAGTTCACGGTCATCGGTGGCCGCAGATTTGAGCGCATCGGCAGCTGCTTTATCCAGCTCGCCATCAAGCAGCGCATTGATCTGTTGTTCGCGTTTGTCGTCATATGTATTCATGGTCTTACCTCAGCGAGTTGTTCACGCAACTCTTTTCTTGCCCGGTGCAGATAGACTTTTACCTGCGAAAGGCTTAGTTCGAGCATCCCGGCCACTTCCTCGTAGCTGTGTTGATGCACATCACGCAGAACGACCAGCGACCGGTAGGGCTCTTTCAGCCCTTCGATCGCCCGCCTCAACCAGCCTCCCAGTTCATGGGTGGCCACGCCTTGCATGGGTCCGTTGGCATCGCCTGCCATATGGCCCTCATTGAATTCCACGTTGTCACGTCTGCGTCTGAGGCGATCCAGACAGCCATTGCGCGTGACTTTCATCAACCAGGGTTTGATCTTTTCAGGGTCGATCCTGTCCCGGTGGTGCCAGAGTTTTACGAACGCGTCCTGGGTCGCATCCTCGGCTTCCTGGGCATCCCTGAGCAAATAGCGCGCCAGCGTCCAGGCCTGGTCCTGGTAGTCCTTCACCCACTGCTGGTATCTTCTGCCCATGACATCAGAATATACGCAGCCGGGAGGAAATGGTTACAAACTGTGCCGGAATTAATCGCCGGAATATTTACCGGGCTTGTTACGCTGAGGCACTTCAACAGTATGGGTATTTGGCAAAACTCCGCAAAAACCTCGCTATTGCTCTTGAAATGTAGACGCCATATCCCCAACTCTGCAGGCAGGCTGGGGTATACATTACAAATAAGTATCCACAGGCATTAAACAGACCGAAACGGCTTTACCGTTACGGCGCGTTATTCATATTCAATTAATGATCCAGGGAGAACCCGATGAAACTTCGTCCTTTGCACGATCGCGTGATTGTGAAACGAATGGAAGAAGAACGTATGTCCAGTGGCGGCATCGTCATTCCAGACTCAGCAACAGAAAAACCCATCCGCGGCGAAGTGCTCGCGGTAGGTAACGGCAAAATTCTCGAAAATGGTGACAAACGCGCGCTGGATATCAGCGTGGGTGACATAGTCCTGTTTGGCAAGTATTCGGGAACCGAAGTCAAAGTGGATGGCGAAGAACTGCTCGTCATGCGCGAAGAAGACATTATGGCAGTTATCGAAGACTGATAACCCGTTAAAAAATTTAAACGAATTGAGGATTAGACAATGAGTGCTAAAGACGTACGTTTTGGCGATGACGCCCGCAAACTGATGATGCGCGGTGTTAACGTTCTGGCCGACGCGGTCAAGATAACGCTGGGACCCAAGGGTCGTAACGTGGTGTTGGACAAGAGCTTCGGAGCTCCGACCGTCACCAAAGATGGTGTTTCCGTGGCTAAAGAAATCGAGCTGGAAAACAAATTTGAAAATATGGGTGCGCAGATGGTCAAGGAAGTTGCTTCCAAAACCTCTGATGTGGCCGGTGACGGTACCACTACCGCGACCGTGCTGGCACAGTCCATGTTGAGCGAAGGCCTCAAGGCTGTCGCCGCCGGCATGAACCCGATGGATCTGAAACGCGGCCTGGATAAAGCTGTGATCGGTGCAGTTGAAGCGCTGCGCGACATGTCCACTCCCTGTACTGACAGCGCCGCCATTGCTCAGGTTGGTTCTATTTCAGCCAACGCTGACACCGAGATCGGCGACCTGATTGCACAGGCCATGGATAAGGTCGGCAAAGAAGGTGTTATTACCGTTGAAGAAGCTTCCGGTCTGACCAATGAACTGGACGTGGTCGAAGGTATGCAGTTTGACCGTGGTTACCTGTCGCCATACTTCATCAACGAGCAATCTACCATGAGCGTTGAGTTGGAAAATCCCTACATCCTGCTGCACGACAAGAAAATCAGCAATGTCCGTGACCTGCTGCCGGTACTCGAAGCGGTGGCCAAGTCCGGCAACCCGCTGTTGATCGTTGCAGAGGATGTAGAAGGTGAAGCACTGGCAACCCTGGTGGTCAACTCCATTCGCGGTATCGTTAAAGTCTGTGCGGTTAAGGCGCCGGGCTTCGGCGACCGTCGCAAAGCCATGCTGGAAGATATTGCCGTCCTGACTGGCGCTACGGTTATTTCCGAAGAAGTTGGCTTGTCCCTCGACAAGGCCACTCTGGAAGAACTGGGCTCTGCCAAGAAGCTCCAGATCACCAAGGAGAACACCACTATAATTGACGGTGCTGGCAGCAGCGACGACATTTCCAGCCGGGTCAACCAGGTCCGTGCCCAGATCGAGGAAGCTACCTCAGACTATGATCGCGAAAAACTGCAGGAACGCGTAGCCAAGCTGGCTGGCGGTGTTGCAGTGATCAAGGTGGGTGCCGCAACCGAAGTTGAAATGAAAGAGAAGAAGGCCCGCGTTGAAGATGCTCTGCACGCAACCCGTGCAGCCGTTGAAGAGGGCGTTGTTCCCGGTGGTGGCGTTGCGCTGATTCGCGCGTTGGCCAGTGTTGCAGGCATGAAGGGTGACAATGAAGACCAGAACGTTGGTGTTGCAATTGCCTGCCGTGCCATGGAAGAGCCCCTGCGCCAGATCGTCGCCAATGCAGGCGAAGAAGGCTCTGTTGTGCTGAACAATGTAAAACAGGGTGAAGGCAACTACGGCTATAACGTAACAACAGGTGAATATACCGACATGATTAAAGACGGTATCCTGGATCCGACCAAAGTTGTACGCACAGCGTTGCAGAATGCAGCGTCCGTTGCTGGCTTGATGATTACCACTGAAGCCATGGTCGCTGACAAGCCTGCAGATGATTCTGCTGGTGGTGGCATGCCGGATATGGGTGGTGGTATGGGCGGTATGGGTGGTATGGGCGGTATGATGTAAATCATGCGTTCATCATTCCCTGCCTGATTCACCAGGTAAGAATAAAACCCCGCTCCGGCGGGGTTTTTTTTGCCCCAACCCGGCGCACGATAGCCTGTTTACGCCCCCACATGATGCAAGCTGGAAACACGTTGTAAGCCTGATTCACCACTAAGCTGTTGATTTAAAAAATATTTACCGACATGGCGCGATTCCTGCAAGGTAATAAGCCTGTGGGAAGCGCTTCATTCACGAAGCGCTTCAATTTCAACAGGTGAGTTACGGGCAATTCAGGAGTGAGATGTATGTCTAAAAAATTGCTTAGCATGATTATGATTCTGTCAGCGGTGCTGCAGGTTCATTCGGTGGTGGCGCAGGACTTGTCCGCCAATATTGGCTGGAGCAGCGAATATCTTTACCGGGGAATTCCGCAAAAAACCTCATCGGCTTTTGGCGGCCTGGACTTCGAGGCAGCGGGTTTTGGCCTCGGGGTTTGGGCAGCGGATGTCGGCGACGGCATTGAAATTGATTATTACGGTGGTTATGGATACGAGGTCGGTGATTTCAGTTTCAGCATTGGCGGTACATGGTATACCTACACCGGAGGCTTTGATGACGAATACCTTGAGTTGAACCTCGGTGCAGGCTGGAGCTGGCTGTCGTTGGATATAGCAATTGGTCGATACGACAACTTCGACGGCCCGACGCTGGACTACCGGTTTTACTCATTGACGGCATCCCACAAAGGGCTCTATGCGACGGTGGGTACGTTCATGCAGGATTTTGAAGGCTCCTATTATGAAGCCGGCTATGGCAACACCCTGCAAGTCAAAGACAAAGATCTGTTCGACTACAGCCTTGCTTTGATTTATAGCGATTCGACTTTGCTGGGTGGCGAGTCGGACATAAATCTGGCGTTGACGCTGAGTAAAACTTTCTCTTTTTAAGCGCTTTTCGGGTTTGCCTGATATACAAATTTATCGGTCGGATAATTTCCCGCCGTTATACTGCGCCTATGCAAAAAGGCACCGCTCTCGATTTCAGTCCGTTCCTGGCTCAACTTGTATCCCGCCACCCGGATTGGCTCGAACAACTACAGGCATCAGGCCGGCTTGAATGCACCAGCCCGCCCGGCCATGAATTGCTGGAAACCGAGCTGGGCAAGGCTGGTCTGGATGCTGCATTACGCCGGTTTCGTAACCGTGAAATGATGCGGATCATCTGGCGGGATTTGAACTCGCTGGCACAACTGCGCGAAACTCTCGCTGACCTGAGTGCACTTGCCGATGTTTGTCTGCAGGCTGCGGTCAGTCATCACCGCGCAGCCCTTGAAGAAAAACACGGTAAGCCATGCAGCCCCGAGGGCCGACAGCAAAGGCTGATCATCATAGGCCTCGGTAAGCTCGGTGGATTTGAGCTCAACATGTCATCCGACATCGATATCATTTTTTGTTACCGGCAAAGCGGTGTCTGCGATGGTCCCCGGGGCCTTGCAAACGAGCAATTCTTTACCCGTCTGGCGCGCAAGGTGATTCACGCTCTGGCTACCGTTACCGCAGACGGTTTCTGCTTTCGCGTGGATACCCGCCTGCGGCCGTTTGGAGAGTCCGGCCCCCTGGTCAGTAACTTTGCCGCGCTGGAGCAGTACTATCAACGCGAGGGTCGCGACTGGGAACGCTATGCCCTGATCAAAGCGCGACCGGTTGCCGGCGACCTCGCTGCAGGCCGGCAATTGCTGGACATATTGAAGCCATTTATTTACCGCCGCTACATTGATTTTGGTGCGATTGAAGCCCTGCGCGATATGCAGCAGAACGTCCGCGAAGATGCATTGCGCCATGACCGTCTGAATGACATCAAGCGTGGTCCGGGCGGCATCCGCGAAATTGAATTCCTGGTGCAGACCTTCCAATTGCTGCGCGGTGGGCGGGAAACTGCGCTGCAAACATCTTCCCTTTTCACGGCCGCGAAGCAATTGCAAAAGCTACAGCTTCTGCCGGAATCCGTAGTAACAGGGCTGCTATCCGCCTATCGTTTTTTACGCAAGGTCGAGAACCGCGTCCAGGCGTTGCATGACCAGCAAACCCACACTGTACCGGATGGCGAAGATGGTTTGAGGGTTGCCCGTGCCATGGGTTTCGAAACCAGCAATGATTTCCAGACCGCGCTGGATGAAACGCGCAGCAAGGTGCAGGCACTATTTGAACAAAGCCTGCCACAACCACCGGGGCTTGCTGATGAGCAGAATCCATGGCAGGTTTTATGGCAACGGGTGCGAAACAATGTTCCGGCTATGGGTGCGGACTCTACCGACGGGAGCCCAGCCGACGGGAAACCACTGGCAGACTTTGTAAAACGCCTTAACCGCCTGTCGCTCAGCCAACGCGCATCCCGGCGCCTCGACCAGTTTATGCCTTTATTACTGGAGCGGATTGATTCATTTTGTCCCGGCGATGAAGTCGTCAACAGTGTGTTTGACCTGGTATCGGCCATCTGTCGACGCAGCGTTTACCTGTCGTTACTGCTACAAAACCCGCAAGCCACCGACCGCATGCTGAAACTGTTTGCGGCCAGCAAGCGCGTAGCAAAGGCTGTCACACGTTACCCGGCTTTGCTGGATGAGTTGATTGACCCCAGTCTCGGCGCCTGCCCGCCAGACAGGAATGATATTCAGGCCGGCGTTAAACGCGTAATGAAAGGGTGCGACGACACAGAAACAACGCTACAAAACCTGAACTACTACAAGCAGGCGGTCAGTTTACGGATCGCAGTCGCCGTGCTGCAATCAACGATGTCCGTATACGATGTCCAGGCCGCTTTAAGTCAGCTTGCAGAAAGCCTGATAGCGGCTACTTTAAAATTGTCGCTGACCAATATGGAAGCCCGCCATGGCTGCCTGCCCGGCCCGGAACTGGCGATTATTGCCTATGGCAGCCTGGGGGCCCGTGCCCTGGGGTTTGATTCAGATCTCGACCTGATTTTTCTTTACCGGCCCGCAGCCAGGCTATCGGATGGTGCCCGCCCTATTCATGCCGAGCGTTATCACACCGGCGTCGCCCGACGCTTGCTCAGCCTGCTATCCGCAACCACACCATCTGGTCGCTTGTATAGCATTGATGCCCGTTTGCGGCCAAATGGGCGGGCGGGTTTATTGGTATCCAGCGTGGAAGCCTTCAGCCGCTACCAGCAGGAGAAAGCCTGGGTGTGGGAGCTGCAGGCATTGACGCGCGCGCGCGCCATTGCCGGCAATGCTGATGTCATGCTGGAATTCTCAGCAGCACGCCAGCTTGCATTAACCACGGCACGCAACCACGCTGAAATCAGCCAGCAAGTGCAATCCATGCGCAAACGAATGGCGGAACAAAACGCAAGCGGTGACCCACTCAAACACGATCCGGGCGGTCTTTTGGATATCGAGTTTGTGGTTCAGCTCGGTCTGTTGCTCAATACTGAAAAATTTCCGGGGCCGGTCAGTCCCACCCAACTTAACCAACAACTGCGAGCCTTGCAGAACTGTGGTTGGATAGATAGTGACGCCTTCCAGACGCTGGACGATGCCTACACACAACTTAGCCAGGCCCGTCAGCAAAAAGCCCTGCTGGATAACGGCGCTGAAGTCGATACAGCAGCCCTTATGGCGATTGCTAAAACGCTGTGCGATGAAATATTGAGGTAAGGCCAGGCCCGGGTTCTTCGGCCCGCACATCCTGGATGTAACGGTTTAGCCAGGCATCGGGACTTTAAAACGCCTCAGTCCAACGTAAATCGGCCGCCTAATTAGGCGGCCGATTAATCTCGATTCAGAAAACGCTGTGGTTGAGTTGAAATGTAAGCTCACACCCACCGTGTCTGCCACCGTGTCTGAATATCAGAACGATACCTGATATTGGACAAGAAGCGCGTCATCCTTAAAACCACGCTGCCCTTTATAAACTCCACCAGTATCACCACCAGCAAACACATAGTTTACCTGCAAGCGACCGTTAACTGCTTTGCTTCCCATGAAGAAGTTCATCCCAATATAGGTGTTAGTCAAGTCAGTCTTCACGGCACCAGTGGTATGGTCCCCAGTATAGAATCTCAACACGGCCTCATAGCGCTTGTTACCAAACTTATAGCCGCCATGCACAAACCAGACATCTTCATCCTGGGTTGGATCACCATCGACATTATCACCAGAAATATATTCAGCTTTAAAGGTCCAGGGGCCCGACTTGTATGCGCCTGCAATGTCCCATACGGAGTATTTGCTCTTCCCGGCAGCGCTGGTTTGATCAACACCATAGGCTCCTTCTATATGGAAGCCATTTTTATCGTACATCAGACGGCCAACGTAGGCGTTGTCTTTGCCACGTGTTCCTTTGGCATCCGCAGCACTGCGTATTGACGGGTTAAAGAACCCGATATCATAGCCAAAGCCATTCATTTTACGGCCGCTGAGCATGACACCAACCGCACGCTCAAGTACGAGGCCTTTTTCCATACCACGCTTGGTAATATCGAGCTTCTTACCTGAGTTGTTGAAATCCATACCCAAAGGTGTCTTGAATTGGCCAATCTTAAGAGATGCAGCATTACTGAATTTGTAACCAACTTCCGCATCTTTAATAATCGCAGGGAGATCCGCTTTACCGGCACCTCGAGATGTATTTTTCATGAAATCGATTTGCAGCTTACCAAAAATCTTATCCTCTTTTAGTTTGAATCCGATACGAATGCGGTCCGCATCAAACCTGAGTCCATCTTTAGGTTTGTCCTGGGATCTCGCTTCCGCTGTTAGCTGGGCAAATCCAAACCACTTAACTTCAACCGCTGCCTGTGTCTCCACAGGTATCATAACTATCGTCCCTAAAATAACTGTTGATAATAGTACCTTGCGCATCTGTGCTTCTCCTGCTTTTTTTTTAAAAAACTTTCACTAAAAACTTCATTGTTATACACTATATCGCTGACGTTTGGCAACAGATTTTTTTGATCGATGATGATTAGAATGCGGTCCTGAGGCCGTCGCCGCCCAGCAGAACGGTACGTATCTGGCAGCCAGGCCACTCTTCGATAACGGCCCATTCCCGCCCGTCCCGGACCTGATGTGGTGTATCGATTTGCCTTTTTTAGCAAAGCGTGAGAGCATAACCGGTGGGAAGCGCTTGAAAGAGGGACTTAAAGTTCTACTGGTTTTGTGCCTGGCCATAAGTTTTTGGGCTGGGTGTCATGTAATTGGGAGACAACAATGGTTTACACAAAAAAGCATCCTGCCCTGCTTGTCATGGGTATTATCTTCGTCGCTATCGCCTACATAGCCCAGTCCAGCATCTTGGGCGGCTTAATCGATTATCTGAAAATTTCAAAATACTCCGGCGAAATGGTCGCTATGGGCTATGCCTTTGGTGCGCTTGGCATAATCATCGGCACCTGGCATGTGTTCGGCAAACATGAAGAGGGCCACCTCGACTATTACTTGTCGACAATAGCCGGGGCGCTATTCATTCTTATTGTGGCGATGTCCATACGCTGGTACGTCGCGCCCTGGATTGCAGTGATGAGCAAGGCCATGGGCCCGGTAATGGGGGCCAAGTATCTGCACCAGGTGTTGGGGCTGAATTACATTGTCCTCGGCATACTGGCGGGTATCTTTATCGTCAATGTACCCGGTATTCCCAAGTGGGCCGAGAACGGCGTGCGCTTGTCGCGTCTGGGGCTTAAGACCGGGGTTATCCTTCTGGGTACCCTTTACAGCCTGGGTGAACTGGCGTCGCTCGGCAAACTGTCCGCCGTCATGGTCGGTTTCTTCGTCCTTGGCTCGGTCGCCATGGTGCTGTGGCTGGGCAAACGACGGAACATCCCGAATTCAATGGGTGGCGTTCTGTCGGCGGGTATGGGTGTTTGCGGCGTTTCCGCCGCCGTGGCAACGGCGCCGGTCGTTCAGGCCAAGGCCGTCGAGATTGCCTATACCATCGGCACGATCCTGATTTGGGGCGTGGGCTGTATGTTCCTGTTCCCGATCATCGGTCATCTTCTTGATCTCGGGTATATTCAGTTCGGCGCCTGGGCCGGTACCGGCATTCTGAACTCGGCGCAGGTTGCGGGCGCTGCCCTGGCCTATCAGCCGGATGGCATCGAGACGCTTAAGGTTGCCGAGATTTTCAACATCACGCGGGTGTTGTTCCTGCCTATAATCGTGCTCTGGCTGGCCCTCTGGTATGTGAGGCGCGAAGAGGGTGCTGCAGCCCAGGTTAACATCGGCCGGGTGATCTTTGAAAAATTCCCGATCTTCGTGCTCGGCTTTATCCTGATGTTCGCATTGTCGTCAACGGGTGTTTTTGCACCGGCCAAGCATTACAAGGGTAAATATTTCGACAACAATATCACGGAAAGCAAGATGCTTACTGCGGAACAGGCGGCGACTCTTAGCGCCGAGGTTCCGAAGTTGCAGCGTAGTGACCGGAAGGAGGCAGTTGCCAGTCTGCTTTCCAACCGCAAGGTCATGTCGATTGACGAAGAGACTGCCCTCCGCGGGCTCTTCAATGCCAATATATTGTCCAAGGACGCCAACAAGGTTTTGAAGTCGGCGACCAAGGTGGTCAGGCATACGGCACCAATGATCAAGAAGTTCCGGCAATGGATCACGCTTCTTTTCGCTTTCGGTTTGACCGGTCTGGGCATGCAGATCACGTTTTCCGCAATGAAGCAGGCGGGCGGTCAGCCCCTTATTATCGGCGGCATTGTCGGCACCACCAAAGCGGTGCTGTCGCTGATCGTGATCCTGATGTTTGTCAAAGAAACCATTTAACGGGAGTTTATGGAAATGACTGAAGAACAACACAGCTCTCAAGATAATGACCCACAGGAAGAAGCCGCTACCGTGTTCACTCGCGGTTCGACGCTGTCAATCTTTCACAGTGATCGTGCAGAGGACTTCATTGCTCTCGCGTTCGCGCTGACGATTGCAGCAGGCGTATATTTCCTGGTCGGCGGATAGACTATGGTATGAACAGAGAACCCGGCGCTCTTATGGGCGTCGGGTTTTTTGCTGCGGGCAGGCTGTCGGCCTAAGCCTCACTATTTCTTTCGAAACGGTCGTGATAGAGAGGTGCCATGAAGATATCCAAACTCATCCTCGCCAGCCATGGCACACCGGGGGCCCGGGCCGCCGAAGATGCGGCCTTTGAACTATGTGTCGCGAACAAAGCTTCATTGCACCACCTGTTGGTTGTTCCGGATTTCTGGAAAGGGATGATGGGCGACGACTGGCTCAACAACGCTGTGACACAAGCACGCTTCGGCGACTATCTCGAGAGTGAGTTGGTTCGCGAGGCTGCCGAAGAGGTGGAACGGCTGGCTAAAAGGGCAAAGCAGTCAGGCATCCCCTACTCCGACGAGGTCCGCCTTGGCAAACCAGCGCCGTGTCTGGTCGACGCCTGCGAGAGTGGGATATTCGACATAGCGGTTATCGGCGCACCTCGACCCAGGGGCGCTGAAGGCTTGCGATCACGCATGGACACGGAGGTACTCGCCAAGGCGCTGAAGACCCGTCTTCTGACCGTGCCACACCCACAGCGATGACCAGCAGAGCGGTCAAAGACGCGATAACCGAGCCCCCTGCACAGGACAAAGACGACGCCGCATGGATTACAATCGAGACGCCACTCGACAGCGTGTCGTTAAGATCATTTGTGGATGACGTCGAACGCCTTTATCGTATCAATCCGATGCTCGAGTTCGATGAGTGGCGCCAGGATGACGAAAACCGCTTCAAGCTGAGCGCGAAGAACCTGAGCAATGGCAAGCGGCTCGAAACCTTTCTGACCGTTGGCAGAAATGAAGACGGCCTGATGGTGCGCTATTCCGATGGACTGAGACGGTCCACACATTTCCGGATCGAGGACAGGCCGGATGGTGGCGCCAACCTGATCGTAACCGACGACTACTCCGGCACCTCCGCAGAAGAACGCGAAGCCCGTATCGATGAGGTCGACAAGAGCCTGGTGCAATGGGGTCGGGCCCTGCACCAGTATTTGCACCAGTGGAAGCGGTGGTCGCGGGTTCCGGGCTGGCAATTCTACATGCGCCGGGTCTGGCAACCGATGAAGCCGATGGCCCGGCGCATCACTTTTATACTGATTGTCATAACCACAGCTGAGTTTGTCGTGTTCCTGCTCTTTTTCACTATCTTCCGGCTCGAGTTACACAAATACATCTGACTAAGCCGGACATTTCACCAAGGATACGGTTGTGCCCTGGTCCGCTTTCCATGCGGGCGAAGACAAAGGCATGGTCCTGATAGCCTTCGCCTGTTTTAAAAATGTGTATTACGGTTCCAAAGAAAAGCCCCGTGGGTACAATATCCCACGGGGCTTAATACATTTTACTTTGCGTACTGTCTTATTTCTGCTTTATGTTTTTGCTGCTGCTTCGAGTGTTTTAACTTTCTTCTCAAGTTTTTTAATTTGCTTGTTTATCTTGCCAAAGTTATACCACTGTTCACCCGCAACTGGATAGGCCACCTGGGAACCATACACCCGCCACGATTCATCCCAATTCGCCGGATCCTCGAACCCCATCAGTCTGAATTGCAGATAGGTCATGGTTGAACGTGTTCCTGTCTGACAATAGCCAATTGTGCGTTGGCTTTTATCGAGGTGGCCAAAGGCTTTATTTGCTGCATCCGGATCAAGATAGCCTGTGGCCACCATTTTGCCGGATTTCGGGTCTTCTTTTTGAAGTAGTGTGTCGAGGTGTGACGCATTCATGGTGACATTGGGTATATGTCCTCCACGAAGCGCTTTCATGGTTTTGCCAGTAAACTCACCCTTTGTCCTGGAGTCAATAAGCTGTGTCGATTTTGCCTCTCCGGCTGCGATCTGCAGAATCTCATCGGTGGAAGCGTAGCGGCTTGGGACAACATTGACTTTAAATGTTGCGGGACTCTTCTTGACAAGTTTGTTGTCCAGTCTGTTGCCAGCCTTGCGCCATGCGTCAAGGCCACCGTTTAACACATGCACCTTGTCGTGACCCAGATACTCCAGGATCCAGAAGCCGACCGTGGCATCCGTCAAGGTTTTAATGTCGCCGTGATAGAAGACAACATGAGTGTCGTTGCCAATACCCGCTTTGCCAAGAATTTTCTCGTACTTTGAGGTATCCCTGAATACTCTTGCAGTTGCATCTCTGAGGGCCTTTTTACATCTTTTTCCCAAACTGATCGCGCCCGGTATATGGCCCTTGACGTAGTCCTTCAGGTCTCTGCAATCTACAACTACCCAGTCTGCTTTGTTGATATTTTCCTTGACCGTCTCCGGACTGACCAACAGATCGGGATTTGCCCACTCCGCTGCAGCAGCCGTTCCGGCCCAGCCTCCAAGGAAGAGGCCCAAAATACTTATACTGAAAATTCTCCAAAATACACTGCTCATACCCAACCTCCTAATTTTATAGGTAAACGTTCATTGTTTTGCGTGCTTATATGTGTCACCTATGCATATGCAGCATTAACCAGTCAACCTCCCCCTAACATTCTATACAGCATATAGATGTTAATATAACAGTGGGTGACACCCAATGCATACACTCGACAGAATAGTATATCTGGGAACAAAATGCCACGTCTATGTCTAGCCCCGCCAAATTCCAGCTGGTCAAGCACTCAAGTAAATGAGGTGTTTACTCCATTTTAAAGTATAAAAGTGTGATGTTGATTAGAGCCTGCCGGAAAGATATATCACATTGATAAATAAGGCAAACAATGAACAAAACCTATTTTTGTAGTATACCTGGCCGATGTAAATCATTGCAAAAATTCGGGACTGGTAAGCCACGGACCTGTCGACAACGGTCGCGCAGAGGGTATCTCGCGATCGTGAAGCAACACCGACCGGGGACCAGGACAGTGTACAAAGGAACCCTGCTGGTTCATGGTGTGTGATGGCAGATTTCATCTCCGTCATCATCCCTAATTACAATGGGGCGGCCACCATAGCGCGGTGCCTTGAAGCCGCTCTGGCATCCGGATATCCCCGCTTTGAGGTCATCGTCGTGGATGATTGTTCGAGCGACAATTCCGTTGAGATTATTAATCAGTTTCCTTGCAAACTGGTCCGGCTTGAAGCACATGCCGGCGCATCGCGGGCAAGGAATGCGGGAGCGGCACATAGTAAAGGGGATGTACTGTTCTTTACCGATGCCGATTGCCTGCTCAAAGAAGATACTCTGACACACGTGGGAGAGGCCATGGCAACCGCAGATCCTGATCTGGTGATAGGGGGGACATACACACGTATACCCTTTGACAATACTTTTTTCAGCCTCTTCCAGTCAGTTTTCATTAATTATTCAGAAACCAAACGGCTGACAAATCCTGATTATGTTGCTGCCCACGCGATGGCTGTCAACGCCAAAACCTTTCGTAATAACAACGGATTTGCCGAGCATTTTTTACCCATACTCGAGGATGTGGAGTTTAGTCATCGCTTGCGCCGGGCTGGCTGCAAACTTACCGTTGACCCGGCTATCCAGGTACGGCATATTTTTAACTTTTCCTTGTCCGAATCCATTGCCAATGCATTTGTCAAATCAATGTACTGGACAATATATTCTATTAATAACAAAGACCTGCTTTCAGACTCCGGAACCGCCTCGGTGGAGCTGAAAACAAATGTGATGGGTTATTTTTTAACGGTGTTACTGCTGGTTGTACTTGCTTTTACCCAGCAATCGTCCTTATTAATAATCGGCTGCTTTATACTGGCCGTAAATCTATTTGTCAACAGACATTTGTTGACAGCGTTTTATCGGGCCGGTGGATCAGCATTTTTTATTGGTGCGGGATTATATTATTTATTGCTATATCCTTTGCCGGTCGGAATCGGGGCCGTTATTGGCGCAATTAAAAACTTAATGCGAACTACCCAGTTTCATGGGAACCCATGATGCATTCCGGATTTCGTTATGTGGACGCTGGCGATTATCTCTTCCGCGGCAGCAATGCCCGACTCCATGGCGTGATTCGTGTCGTAATACTTGAACGAGCCGCCTCTGCCGATGTAATGCAAATTACGATATCCGTCCAGATAGTCGCATATTTTTTCATGGTTCTGTGTATAACCCACTTCAAAAACCGGATAGGCTTTGGGGACTCTCAATACCACACTATCTATCACCTCATGTCCTTTGATAAATCCTAAATTTTCCAAATTTGTGACGGTGCTTCTGGTAAGCGCTTCGTCGCTCGCGCTCCACGTATCATCGCCACGGAAGCAGAAATGCTCCATTACCAGCAGGGTCTTCCCTTCCGGCGCCATCTTCCTGCTCCAGTTGGTCGGTTCATGGAGCCTGCCGAACGGTATCTTCTGCTCGGGGATGTATATCCAGGTCTGATCGGTAACCCTCTCACGATCCAGCATGATTGTCACAATGACGAGGTCTCTGAACCGGAGCCTGGACGCGGCATCAAGCACGTCCGTGGGCGGCTTCGGGTGGAGCAACCGGACCAGCGTGGTCAAAGGAATGCTGGATATAAAGTCATTTCCTGTATATTCGCAGGTCGTAGCACCGTTTTGTGCCGTCACGCTCTCTATCCGGCGGTCACTATGGTTTACCCTTACGATGCGGGTATCTGTGGCAATGTGGTTGCTTTTTTCGACTTCCCTCTTCAGCATTTCAGCGATCTGTCCAATCCCCAGCGGCGGGTAGTGGAATTTGCTCGCAAGGGTGCGGAAGCGTGCAGCGCCAGACTTGAAAAACGCCGCTTTGATCGCCGTTCCCAGGGAAAGTCCCTGAATTCGCTGCGCCGCCCATTCCCCACAAACCAGGCTGGCATCAATGCCCCAGACCTTTTCGCTGTACTCCCTGAAAAAAATATTGAACGCGGTGCGGCCGAATTGACGCACGACCCAATCCTCGAGGGATATGATTTGGGTATCTCTGAGACCTCGTTTAAGCTGTTCGATCACATAGTCGAAGATGATTCTCGAAGTTGTCGGCAAGCCGAGGCCAAAAAAAGCGTTCAGTGGTTGCAGTGGATAGTCGAAATACTTGCCGCGCAGCAGAATCTTGCTTGAGCGGTTCACCACGAGTGCTTCGTCTTTCAGGACTTCGTGCAAAACAAAGTGTTCTGTCTCTTTGTTATCTGTACTAAACCTGTGACCCCCCAGATCAAATCTGAACCCGTTGTGGCTTACGGTTTTCGCCAGACCTCCGACTTCCAGATCCCGCTCGATGATAGCGGTATTCAGTCCCGCCTTGCTTAGCTTATAGCCGGCAGCCAGCCCGGCGAGGCCGGCACCCAGGACGATTACATTATGTATCTTCCTATTGCTCATAACTTAGGTGTGCCTCATATTTCTTACAGGACATGAACCACATTACAGCTTCGATTTAGCCATCGATCTATAGTTTTTTTGAGCTTATGCAAAGCGAACGCTGCAACAGAGTTTATTCTTCAGTTAACCCTTTATAGTATTCCTGGTCTTCCGCACTGATGCCTTCCGTTGCGGCGGATTCTGCACCGGCACCATAACCACCGGCTTCAGCGATTTCGAAATAACCGGGTTCCACTCCAGTCTGGCTTGATATGCTATAGCCCAGAAGGAACCCAAGCAGGGTCGCTGCTATGGTAATGGATACCCAAAGATTCGTTTTCACGTTTGTTTCTCCCGTAACCAATTTCCCAGGCAGGCGTTATTTTTTCTCGACCACATGCGTAATACCATGCGCATCTCATTCCTCCTTAAGCAAATCCGCATAGTATTCCTGCATTTCTTCACTAACTTCTTGTGCTGCCCCGGGATTCTCAACGCTGCCACCTATCATGCCGACCTCTATCATGGGCGGCACACTGTAGCCGACAAGAAACCCGAGAAATGCCGCCACGATTACCACTACAATCCAAAGACTCTTTTTCATCGTTGCCCTACCTCTTTGAGCAAGCGCCGCCTTGGTTTAAATCAGCGCGTAACCCATTAAACAAAAAGCAATTTAACTTAACTCCAGAAGGCCTGAATATCATCAGGTCTTCTTAATGTCCCATATAAAATCGCCCGCTTCCCGCTGTTTGTCAGTGATATCATTGCCCTCGTTATCGCACATACTGGCTATCGACTCTCCAGAGGATGGGTTGTCGAATATGACTTCCAGAATATCGCCTGAGTTGAGTTTATTGAGCGCCTTTTTCGTGTAGATCTGCGGATGGGGACATACATACCCTCTTACATCCAGCATATAGACGCCTTCCGATTTCTTTTCGAACTTCATTGCCATTATAGCCTCCTTGATTCCTTATCCTTGACGGTTAAATACCGCAAGCCTCAAACTCTTTCGCCATCTTTCTTTCAGTCCACCAGTTAAAGACCTTAACGCCGATATAGGCACCGCCGATCATGCCCAAACCGAATAACCACCCCGACACATCACCCTGAGAGACCCGGACAAAAAATGCGCCAATATTGCATCCAAGGCCAAGTCTTGAGCCAATACCCATTAACGCCCCACCTATAATCGCCCAGATCGCGAGCTCCAGGGTGGGTTTCTTGAACTTGAACTCGTTGTGCAGCAGCGCCATTATCGCCGCGCCACCAATGAGCGCCAGTGACATCCAGTCCGCTGGATTAATGGCGGGATTGGGAATGCCGTTGACAAAACCAAAATAGATATTGTCCATATTATCCGCGCCCATCTTGTTAAATACCCAGCCTACCCATTGCGCCTCCTGTGTGGTCACATACCAATAACCCGGATCGAAGACCGTTCCATTTACCGACAAGCCGAAGTCGTAACCCATTCTTTCCAGCAGCGTGCCGGCGTTTCTGACGCCGAACTTTACCCGTAAACCCTGAGTAACTAACATTTGCAGACCACAGGCGACACCAAGAATAAGGCCTGCAATGGCGGTTCTCTTGGAGGCCATTATCATGGTCCAGTAACCGTTTAAGTCATCCCTGAATGTCATGCCGGTTTTTCCCAGCTTCTTTCTTTTATTGATAAAGCTCTTACGTGACCAAAAGATATAAACCACAATCAGCAGTACCACTGCCGGCAAAATAACACCAACCAAAAAGTTACTCACAAATGCCCCGGCGATGCTGTCATTCTGCATGCCCATCAAGCTTGCATATGTCATAACAGGTTGGTCCCAGACATACCCGGCAAGATACTGGTCTAGCCAACCATCACCCGCATTGATAACTGCCGGGAGGCCTTTCTCCACGGCTGAGTCATGCCATGATTGCGGTACAAGTTTATTCGTCCATCCAGCCATGTCGGCGAATAGTGCCTGGGTGACGCTTATTGATAGAATTACCATCAGCGCATTGCCGTTACCTTCACCGGTTTTATACAGTGAGCCGGATGCGCAGCCACCGGCAAACACCATACCTACCCCAAAGATAAATCCGGCAATCGTCGCGTGGGCACTCGTCGGCGCTGCATGGAAGGTGCTCATTCCGGTGACACTGACGAGGGCACCAACCAGGGCAAAAAGCGCCGTGGCGATCATTATGCCAACAACCATTCTCGGCACGCCCACGGCGAATAAATCCCGGAACGCGGAGGAAAAGCAGAATCTGCCGTACTGGAGACACATCCCGTAAATTAATCCGAACCACAGGTAGACAGAAAGATAAATGTAATACTCGTTATAGCTATAGGTGCCAATACTCACCAACGCGAAGAAGGCCAGCAACCCATAAGCCCATAATCGTTTTTTTCTTTCGTCGTTATCCATATGATTAACCTCTATAGTTTTTCAATGAATTCATATCCAGTGCGTATAACCTATACCGGCTGGTACACTCGCACAATCGTTCTGTATCTAAACACCCTGTCTGAAGTCACGAATTCCCTGGCCAGGCGATAACCAGTAATTTTTTTCATGACTTGAGCAGACAGTATCTGCTCACGGTCAGATAAAATTATTGCAATGGGAATGCGCTCTCCCGAAGCAACTGCATCGATTTCGTAGTATCTTGGGTTTTTGTATTGCCAGGTAAATCGCAATGGGGATTTCCGGATTGATGCGGGTGCTACGACTTGTTTTTCATCATAATGATATACAAGGTCTTTTTTTGTGTATAAATCGAGCAGCGGAACCGAAACAGCCGGGTTAATCGCAGAACGGACCTGGGGGAGTACTATTACCTCAATTCGGTCTGCGTCAATGGAATCCAGGTACTCTCCTGCCCGTTCGATGTTGGTCATGCTCGTTGTTTGTAAAAAGGGCAGATAAGCGAAGATGGCTATCACCACAGCAGAGATTACCGTAGAAGAAGCGAAAAACCTGCTTGTTTTTATATTTTTTATTTCACTTATCCCGTACGCGGCCATCAATGCCAACATGGGCAATGCTACTATAATATATCGTAACCGATTTATTTCAAGGAAGATTATCAGGAACAGTAACCAACTTATTATTGGATACATAATATCCTTCTTCTTGACGGCGCCATAAACTGAAAAAAGAGCCGCCAGGCTGATGAACGGGTGGATCTGGAATAGAAATGTGGAGGCAGGGTTTTCCCCCCACCGTTCCAGAGCAGGTAATTGGTAACTTAACAGCAATCTGAGTTGTTCAGAGACGACATCAAATTTTGACAGTATAAAAACACCAACAAGAATAATGGCCCCGAATGCTATCATCGAAGCGCGCAGTACCATTCTTTTCCCTCCGACAGAGAGATGGCACAGGACAATGACAGGCAAAATACTAAGCATTAGCCAGGCAGAATACTTTGATAACATGGCAAGTGTTATTGCAACAGCAGCTGCTGCAATCGTCAGTATGCCCTCTTGTCTGAGTGCCATGATGGTCGTGAAAATAGCCAGGTTTAGAAAGAACATTGTCGGGACATCAACCAGCATGAGAGGAACCTGGGTAAGCAGGTAGGGCATACCGAGCAGTAACAACCCGCCATATAAGCCAACAGTACGGCCCCAAAGCTGTTTGCCGATTAAATATGTCAGTACCACTGTACCGGAAAAGAGCAGAGTGTTGAAAATCTGGATTCCCAGTCTGCTTTCACCAAAGAACTTGAAAACCAGTCCGTAAAGTAGCGGGATAAGCGGCAGGTCCGTCCAAACCATAATCTCCTTGCCCCACTCTGCTACAAAATATCCAATACCGTATAGTTCGAGATGTTTGGCCTGGACAAAATATCTGGATGCATCAACGATGAGTTCCGGTTCGCTCCAGAAAAAAGTAACGGTACCAAACGAAGAAAAAAATAGAAATGTAATGGGTTTACGCTCGGGTATAGATAGTTTTGTAAATCCATATGCGAGTACATATCCCGCAGCGAGAATAAGAAATATAGTGAGAATATCGATCCCGGAGAAAACCCATTGCCAGCTGGTAAGACGATTGTCATCCAGTACACGGAGGTTGTATAAAACGAGGAATACACTAAGTCCCAGCAGGGTGAAAAGCACCATAACTGGAACGTCTGACTTCTGCGATTGATCGGCTGGCTTTAATTCACTATGACATATGTGTTTGTTGATATTGATGGTATTTGATTTCTTAATTCGTACTATTTACCTCTGTTGGGC
>ENA-OSCG01000009-OSCG01000009.1-marine-sediment-metagenome-genome-assembly--contig:-NODE-9-length-47258-cov-8.319662_pt1 | contig 47258 bp, 37 predicted proteins | sample MGYA00237880_ERZ529332 | MGnify/ENA primary metagenome ERZ529332 (study PRJEB26373, sample SAMN05710708) | marine sediment metagenome | biome: marine; feature: ocean trench; material: sediment... | reverse complement strand
ATTCCGGACTGAGGTACAAAATCAGGTTCAGCCGGCGATGTTGGCGCGTGACAGTATGAAAGTCAAAATCTATATGTGGGCTCAGGCCCTGGCCGCGCAGGTTTTCATGCGTCCCACCGCCAAAGTAATGTGGATCAAATTGCAATTCGGGTATCCCGGTAATATTCGAAATCCATGCGCGGAAAACTGCACCCTGCACCAGTTTGTCGAGTTTCCGCCATGCCGGCCCAAGGTCTGTGATTTTCTCATGCACGGCCTTTGCGCCCACCTCACCGTTCTCATTAATAGCGAGTTTTTCATCAAATGCCGGGAAACTATCCAGCAGAGACCGGGCAGAACCCGACTCTAAGAAATCACCAATTGCAATGTGGCGAAACGGTTGTGCGGATTCGCACTGCTGCCTGATCTTCCCGGCGTTGTTGCTGACGTCTTCGTTGAGCAGTTTTTTCATGTTAATTTCTTCGCCTGGTGTTTTCATACTTTCCGGGCTACAAAGACAATATTGTTACCCAGGTAACCCCATTCCCTTGAGTGATAACATAATAAAAAGCTTTCCCGGAAACCGGCTGTACTCATTTCATCCAGAAGTTCCATACCAAAATCGTAATAACTCAGCACACCCTGGTCTGACAGCGGATCACCGTGGTAACACGGATCCGTCAGATGCGTTACATCTCCCGCCGCGTCAAGCTCAGCACGCACCAGGGTTTCCTGTCTAAAGCTGAATGGTACACTAAGCACCAATTGGCCACCGCTGGAGAGGATACGGAAAAACTCCCTGAGTGCCGAACTGTAATCCGGCACATGCTCCATGACATCAAAGCACAGAACTGACTCGAAACTGCAGTCACCCCAGGTTAATTGCGTCACATCTTCATTTCTGACTGACAAAGTGTGAGTTTGCACCTTGCTGCCAAGCTTAGCCTGAGGCAGGAACTCGCTGGCGCTAAGCCGGGGAAAGCGGGTAGCCAGATTCTGATAAACTGGTGACAGGGTTTCCGTCAGATAAATACGATCATCCACAGTCGGTTCACAAAGCGCTTCAAACACATGCAAACAGCTACGCCAGCGATTGATCAAACCGCATTGCGGGCACGTGAGGGTCTCGCGCCAGTTAACAGGGCCTCCGCCCACTGGTAAATCGACAGTGAAGTCCACTGTCTCATTACAGATGAAACATCTGCCTGTGAGTAGAAGTGGTGGCTCTGAAAGGTCGTTCTTGTCGACAGTACAGGTGGAAAAGTACTCGCGAACCGTATTGATGTCTTTCGCGTGAAAAAAAGGTGGTGGCGCATTAGCAGGTAATACTCGGTGTCTTTTGCGCCACCAGTTTCTGTAAGAACGTCGCAAGGCTGTGAAATCCAGCATCATGCTCATTCCCACTCAATGGTCGCGGGCGGCTTGCCTGATATATCATAAACTACCCTGGATATACCTGATATCTCATTGATTATTCTCAGAGACACCTTCTCAAGGAAATCATAAGGCAAACGCGCCCAGATGGCCGTCATAAAATCGACCGTCTCGACTGCACGCAATGCCACCACCCATTCATAACGCCGCTGGTCGCCTACTACACCAACCGATTTGACCGGCAGGAATACGGCAAACGCCTGGCTTACCTTGTCGTAAAGGCCGTGCTGGCGTAACTCCTCGATAAAGATATGATCAGCCTGCACCAGTGGCTCGAGGTATTCCTCACGCACTTCGCCGAGGATGCGAACGCCAAGACCCGGCCCGGGGAACGGGTGCCGGTTGACCAATTCTGGCGCCAGGCCCAACTCCATACCAATACGGCGTACTTCATCTTTAAACAACTCACGCAAGGGCTCTACCAACTGCATTTTCATATAATCAGGCAAACCACCAACGTTATGATGCGATTTAATGACATGGGCTTTACCGGTACGGCTGCCGGCAGATTCGATCACATCAGGGTATATGGTACCTTGCGCCAGCCACTTAATATGATCATCTGAGCGGCTGCATGCTTTTGCCTGCTCTTCAAAAATGTCGATAAACAGATTGCCGATAACTTTGCGCTTTTGCTCCGGATCCGAAATACCTGCCAGGCCGGCAAGAAAGCGCTCGCGGGCATTCACACGAATAACATGCAGGCCCATATGGCGGTCGAAAGTTTCCATCACCTGGTCACCTTCCTGGTAACGCAGCAAGCCGGTATCTACAAAAATACAGGTTAACTGCTCACCGATGGCTGCATGCAACAGGGCTGCCACCACGCTGGAATCAACACCACCCGACAAACCCAACAGCACATGGTCATCGCCAACATCCCGGCGTACCTGTTCAATGGCATCTTCAATGATGTTGGCGGCTGTCCAGCGTGCTTCACAGGCGCAGATATTGAGCACAAAACGTTGCAGGATTTCTTTGCCCCGGGATGTGTGTGTCACCTCGGGGTGAAACTGCACACCATAAAATTGCCGTTTCTCATCCGCGATGGCACTGACGGGTGCGGCTGCAGTGCGGGCGACCAATTCAAATCCTTGCGGCAATTTGACCACTTTGTCGCCGTGGCTCATCCACACGTCGAGCAGGCTATGCACCCCACCATCCCCGCCCCGGCGGTCAGCAATACCATCGAACAGCGATGATGCCTGGACTATTTCCACTTCTGCGTAACCAAATTCCTTTTCATCGGAGGGCTCGACCTTGCCGCCCAACTGGGCTGCCATGGTGTGCAGGCCATAACAGATACCGAGAACCGGCACCTTTAATTCAAATACGATAGCGGGAGCCCTGGGACCCTCTGCGGTTGCCGCAGACTCCGGGCCACCTGAAAGAATGATGCCGCGCGGCTGGAATTCACCTATTTCCAGCGCTGTGACATCCCACGGCCAGATTTCACAGTACACGCCAATCTCGCGTACGCGGCGGGCAATCAGCTGGGTATACTGGGAACCGAAATCCAGTATCAGTATGCGATGCCGGTGAATATCTTTCATCATTTGCAGTCCCCGGTTAACCCAGCTTGTAATTTGGTGCTTCTTTGGTGATTTGCACATCGTGGGCGTGACTTTCGCGCACACCGGCATTGGTAATACGGACAAATTTCGCTTCCTTACGGAACCGCTCAATGTTGTCGCAACCCATATAACCCATCGATGAACGCAGACCACCAATCAATTGGTGAACCACGCCGGATAACGGACCTTTGTAGGGTACACGGCCTTCAATGCCCTCCGGCACCAGCTTGTCAGCCATTACATCCATCTGAAAATAGCGGTCTTTCGAGCCTTCCTGCATGGCACCCAATGAACCCATGCCACGGTATGACTTGTACGAGCGGCCCTGGAATAATTCGACTTCGCCAGGAGCTTCTTCCGTGCCGGCGAACAGACCGCCAATCATCACCGTAGATGCACCGGCGGCGATGGCCTTGGCAAAATCTCCGGAAAACCGGATGCCGCCATCTGCGATGCAGGGCACGCCTTTTTTCGCCAGCGCCGCAGCGACGTTATTGACCGCGGTGATCTGCGGTACGCCCACGCCGGCAACTATTCGGGTTGTGCATATTGAACCCGGTCCCTGGCCGATTTTCACAGCATCCGCGCCGGCTTCGACCAGCGCCAGCGCGCCATCACCCGTGGTCACGTTTCCACCAATCACCTGTACATCCGGAAATTGTTGCTTGACCCAGCTGACCCGATCCAGAACACCACGGGAGTGGCCATGTGCAGTGTCAACAATGATGACGTCTACATTTGCCTCAACCAGCGCTACGACGCGCTCCTGGGTATCTCCACCGACACCAACAGCTGCCGCAACCAGTAAACGTTCGCGGGAGTCCTTTGCCGCATTCGGAAAATCTGAAGATTTCTGAATATCTTTAACCGTGATCAGGCCGCGTAATTCAAAATCAGCATTGACCACCAGCACTTTCTCAATGCGGTGCCGGTGAAGCAGTTCCAACACTTCATCCTGGCTGGCATTTTCATTGACTGTAACCAGGTCTTGTTTGCCGGTCATAATGTTGCGCACCGGATCATCAAGGCGACGCTCAAAACGCAAATCACGGCTGGTTACGATACCCACCAATTCGTCGCCATCCACGACCGGCACGCCGGAAATGTTGTGCCGGTGGGTAATGTCCAGTACTTCTGATATGGTGGTACCAGGGCCCACGGTTATTGGATCCTTGATTACCCCTGCCTCATATTTTTTGACCTTCTGCACTTGTTCTGCCTGGTTATCCAGGCTCATATTTTTGTGGATCACACCAATGCCGCCTTCCTGCGCCATGGCGATCGCCAGGCGGGCCTCAGTCACCGTATCCATGGCGGCTGACATCAGCGGTATATTCAAAGCCAATTCTGTGGTCAGGCGGGTTTGCAGGTCGACATCATTGGGCAGGACATCAGAGTAGGACGGAACCAGGGATACATCATCGAAGGTGAGAGCTTCACCGATTACTTTCATGACAGCTGAACTCCATATTCAATATGGCAACGCCCGGACCAGCCGGGCGCGTTTAGCGCTCCATTATAGCCCCGTGACTGTCTGAATAACAGACAGGCTTTTCAGGCCGGCATGTTTTTCCTCCGGGACAAGACAGAGCAAGACAGAGGACAGCCATGAGTTTATCATCTGTGCATGGAAACTGATGACCCGCAAGCGGGAAATATTTATACGCCGAGTGAGCTCAACCATGAAGTCAGGATTCACCTTGAAGCTGGTTTTGGCCGTGTCTGGGTCGAAGGTGAAATCTCCAACCTCAGCCGGCCCGCTTCCGGCCATATGTATTTCTCACTGAAAGACGAGCAGGCACAAATCAGCTGCGCCCTGTTTCGCTCCAATACCTATGGCATCGGTTTTAAGCCGGAAAACGGCATGCTGGTACGGGCACACGGACGGGTTAGCCTGTACGAGGCCCGTGGTAATTATCAACTGATTGCAGATTCGCTGGTACAGGCCGGCGAAGGTCTCTTGAGGGCAAAATTTGAGTTGCTGAAGAACAACCTTGAAGCCGAGGGTTTGTTCAACGAGGCCAATAAAAAGGCCCTGCCCGGCTTCCCGCTTCGAATCGCCGTCATCACATCCCCAACTGGCGCCGCATTGCGCGACATACTGAACGTATTACAGCGGCGCTGGCCGCTGGCAAAGGTGCGCGTCTATGGCGTTCCGGTACAAGGCGAAGAAGCAGCACCGGCAATCGTAAACGCACTGGCAGCAGCCAATCGTCACGGCTGGGCGCAAGTGATTGTGATCGGCCGGGGCGGCGGTTCGCTGGAGGACTTGTGGGCCTTTAACGAAGAGACCGTTGCAAGGGCTGTGTTTGCATCAGAGGTGCCGGTTGTTTCCGCCGTCGGACATGAAGTTGATTTCAGCATCAGTGACTTTGTCGCTGATCTGCGGGCCCCTACGCCATCGGTTGCAGCAGAACTGATTTCGCCTGACCAACACGCTCTGACACAATCACTAACCGTGCTTGGCAGCCGCTTGCAGCAACCGATGCAATACCTCTTGCAGCGTTTGTCCCAGAAGCTGGATCACCTGGGCCACCGCTTGCAACAGCTACACCCGGGACAACGTTTGCTACAGCATCGCAAGCTGCTGCAACAGGCCTGGCGCCGGTTACAACTTGCAGCTACCCGCATCGTACCGGAACGCGGGCGTTTACTTCAGAATCTAGCGCGCACCCTGAACGCAGTCAGCCCCCTGCCAACGCTTGCGCGCGGTTATGCGATTGTCACCGATGCAAAGTCGGGCACAGCAATCAGCTCTGTGCAGGATGTGAAACCGGAGCAGACACTGATCACCCAACTTCGCGACGGGCGAATACATTCTATTGCTGAAGATATTGACGATACCTCTTTGTCAGATAGATAGTTCTAGGATCTTATTCGCGACCAGCGGAACCAGTCCCTTCGACAAGTATCTTCAAACCCTCAGCAGGGATACGGGGTAAGGGCGGTGGCCGTCTGGCAGAATCGTTAACCCTTTTTTACACCTGTGGGCGTATTTATTCAGTACGCCATGATGTTTTCTATCAACCAGGAGTAAATTACATGCGATTCACGACATTTCTAATCACACTTTCTGTGGCTGCGCTGACTGCCTGTGCTGTCGATAATAATGAGCGGCAGCGCATCAATGCTGAGTCAGATAGCCCCCAAAAAAAAGATATTCTTATTGACCAGCGTGTGCGCGAATTAACCGGTCATAGCAGAGATGACGATAGTGCCGTCCTGGTAATGCCGGTGCCTGCAGAAGGGCTGGTGCAGCGCGAACTGCTGCGGCCAGCGCCCGATGGGCAGCAAAACAAACCTGAGGTTTTGTTTGAATACGCCAGAAAGCATGGCCAGTTAATTGCGACTGCTGCGATTCAGAACGACATTCGCCATGCATCCGAACCACTGTACCGGGAAAACTATCGACATTTTGAGAGCCAGCAAGTTGTACGGGTTGCAAGCAATCCTGTTTCTACGTTTTCTATCGATGTGGATACCGGCGCATACACCAATATGCGCCGCTGGCTGAACCAGGGCCGGTTGCCGCCGGAAGATGCAGTCCGGGTCGAGGAGTTCATAAACTACTTTGATTATGACTACCCACTGCCTGCCAACAAAAGCACCCCCTTCCACGTAAGCACTGAGATCGCACCGACACCATGGAATCCAAACACACATTTGCTGCGCATAGGCATCCAGGCCTACAAAGTACCGAAGGCGCAACTGCCGGCATCAAACCTGGTGTTTCTGATCGATGTTTCCGGTTCGATGAGCTCCGCTGACAAATTGCCGCTGTTACAGCAAGCCCTGACCTTGCTGGTCCATCAACTCGATGCACGTGACCGTATCAGCATGGTCGTTTATGCCGGTGCATCCGGTCTCGTGTTGCCACCCACACCCGGTGATCACAAGGCAGATATCCTGATGGCACTGCAGCGGTTGCGGGCTGGCGGCTCTACCAATGGCGCAGCCGGCATCCGCCTCGCCTATCAGATGGCACAGCAAAATTTTATCCCGAATGGTGTTAACCGCGTTATTTTGGCAACCGATGGGGACTTCAACGTCGGTCTGGCGAGCACGGAAGAACTGATTGACCTGATCCGGCGCAAGCGCAAAGCCGGCATAGCCCTGACCACATTGGGTTTTGGCAGCGGTAACTACAACGACCACTTGCTGGAGCGATTGGCAGATGAAGGTAATGGAAACTACGCCTATATCGACCGTCTGAGTGAGGCCCGCAAAGTATTGTCCGAAGAGCTTTCCTCAACGCTGCTGACCGTTGCCAAAGATGTCAAAGTCCAGATTGAATTCAACCCGGCCCGGGTATCAGAGTATCGTCTTATCGGCTATGAAAACCGGGCCTTGAATGAGGAAGACTTTGCCAATGACAAAGTGGACGCCGGTGAAATCGGTGCTGGCCACCGGGTTACCGCCCTGTATGAAATCAGCCTGGTTGGCACCAGCGGGCAGCGTTTGCCAGCACGTCGCTATCCGTCCGGCAGGACCGCCGCTGAGCTCAGCCACCAGTCCTTCAAGCAGGAACTGGCACATTTACGTATCCGCTACAAGTTACCTGCTGAGTCTGTATCCAGATTGATCGAGTCACCCGTCATGGACAGCGGTATCAACGCCGTCGGCAGCGACAGCTTTAATTTCTCAGCCTCCGTGGCTGCTTTTGGACAGAAGTTACGTGGTGGAAAATATCTCGAAGCTTTCAGTTACGACGACATCGCACAACTGGCGCGCCAGTCCAGGGGCAATGACCCGCATGGTTACCGGAGCGAGTTCATGCAGCTGGTCAGCCTGGCCGGGACGCTGGACAGGTCTGACAATGTCGCAAAACGGGATATGTAGGAGGGACCAGTTTGTGGGAGGGACCAGCTTTGCTGGTCCCTCCTACACGAATCCCGCACCCCCCGCTTGGCGTACTATCCCGAATCAGCTACGCTGCCTTTATGCGGGAGATGACTGACGAACAACTAATGCAACAGTACGCCCACGGAAATGCAAAAGCCTTCGATCAGCTTTATGCCCGGCATCGCGGCGCTTTATACCGGTACTTCAGGCGCCAGGTCAGAGACGAAGCAACCGCCAATGACCTTTACCAGGGTGTATGGGAAAAGATCATCCGCGCCAGGCGAAAATACCGCTCTTCATCGCCCTTTACCGCCTGGATGTTCCGTATAGCCCACAACCATCTGGTTGACCATTACCGGCGCACACAGCCGTTGACCACGACAGAAATGGATTCATTAGCCGACCAGCGACCTGAGCCGGTCCAACACGCTGTCGACGGGCAACAATGGCAGCATTTGCAGGAGAATATTGCCGCGCTGCCCCCTGAACAAAGAAATACGTTGCTGCTGAAACTTGAAACCGGGCTGAAAATGGAGGAAATTGCCAACCTTACCGGGGTCAGCAGGGAAACCGTCAAGAGCCGCCTGCGCTATGCGGTCAACAAACTAAAACGGAGCCTGGTTGAATGAACAGCATGCAAGACAATGGTGCCCACGACAGGTCATTCAAAGATGATCTGGAAAAGCTGAGCCAGGCTTATCAACAGCTTAAAACTGAAAATCCGCCGGAATTGCTGGACCAGGCTGTATTGAACCGTGCCCACCGGGCGGTCGAGGCGCAAGCCCGCTGGCTGGATTTTGGCTGGATACACGGATTGACCACAGCAGCAGTCGTTGTGCTGGCCTTGTCCATTATCCTGACGCAGAGTCAACCGCTGCGGTTTGAAGAAAACGGCATGCTGCCCGCTGACCCGGCCCGTAAGGATGTGGGGCGGGCCAAGCCGGCTTTGATCGCAGCGAAAGCGCAGGCGGGCGCAAAGGCCAGGCCTGCAGCCGACCGGGAAGAGTTGGATGAATTGCCGGCAACAAAAGCGGCACGTTCAGAACATGCATTGCTGGAAGAAGACATGGTGCAGGCAAAAGTGCCTGCCGAAGTAAGCGTTTCAAAACAAGCTGTAGTCACGTTGGCAGTTGAATCCCCCGAGATTGGGTCGGGTCCAGCCAAAATCGATGCCGTAAAAACCGATGCTGATCAAATTGTTGCCGAGCGGTCACAACTGCCCGCCGCAGAAGCACAACTGCAAGCTATCCTGATGTTGAAGCACGCAGGCAACGACCGTTGGAAAGCCGAATTGAAATTGTTTATAGAAAGTTACCCTGACTACCCGCTGCCGGATGAACTTGAGAACTGATGCTTACCTTGAAAGGCTCTGCCTGTTATCAGCAGACCATAAAAAAGAACCGTTTTATTGCCCATGCGACCTGCGTTACTTCGGTGGCGTCAGGAGTTAATTTTTATGCTGATGCCGGGTAAGCTTTCTGCATAGTCTGCACCCAACAGCAGCGATGGAGTGTAAAAACCACCTTCAACTTCAGTTGTCAGCAAATACTCCACAATTCCCAGGCTGGCCATAACCGTGACATCATAGCCATCCGGCGTGGTCATGGTCGCCGCTACGCTGCGGCCGTCGAGACTGCTTACTTCACCCCACAATTGCATCTCTGAGGACTGCCGTGCCTCTTTATCCGGGCCCTTAATCGACTTCTCTATGCGTCTTTTAATCGCATTCTGCACCCATTGCATGGATAACAGAGGCTGTATCATGCGCATACGCCTCAAGCGTTTGATGGTCGATGGGGGCGCTGACATGTAGACTTCAATATCAGGCACCCCGGTGCTGATATAAGCCGTAAATACATCCCCCCAGGGAATGGTCATTGCGAGACGTTTGCCGTGCGCAAAGGGAATTTCCCGTGATTTCCAGGCCAGCGGTACCCGTTTCAGTTCACCGCCCTGGCGAACACAGCCTCCACTGGCCAGGCCTTCCACACTGGTTTTCGCAGTACCCGGGCTGATACGGCCGCCGGACTCGAATGCCAGCACCATTGCTGTAGCCGCCGGCAACTTCTTCACCAGCGTCGCCGCGAGGCAATCGGTCGGTACAACATCGAACCCGACACCCGGCATCAGTACAATATCGGCGCGCCTGGCCCCGTCTGACTGACGATATGCGTTGGCAAAAACACTTATTTCACCGGTGATATCAAGATAATGACTGCCCGTTGCAAGACAGGCCTCTATCATCGGCTGGCTGGTGGCAGAAAACGGCCCGGCGCAGTGCAAGACGATTGCGATACCTTCCAATGCCTGTTGCACAGCGGTCTGGTTGTCCAGATCGAATACACGGCTTTCAAACCCGGTTTCGGCACAAATCTCTTCTATTGCGCCCTTGTTGCGACCGGCCAGGATGGGTTCCATTCCGCGTTTCTTCGCCTCTTTAACGATCAGGCGGCCGGTATACCCATTTGCGCCGTATATCATCCAGTTATGTTTCATCATGTCGTTTCCCTTGCGCGCACCATTTAATGATGAGCGTGTTGTCAGAACAACGAGCCCTGCTGCCGTCCATCAGAACCCTTGCTATCTGGCTTTGCCGGTTTGGATGTAGCTGGCTTGTTATCCGGGGCTGTTGACTTGACTGGTTTGTTCCCGGCGCGCCTGACCGGGGCTGATTTTGTCTTCGCCGGCTTTGAGACGGCTGTCTTTGTCGCAGCGGTTGACTGGTTGACGATAAGGCTGACCAGAGCACCCAGTGTGCAATGAGCCTCAAGCTTATGACGCAGTGGTTTTGTATTATCGATGCGGTAGCGGTTTCTGCGGCCATGTTTGCTGACGCTGATCATGCCGCCCTGCTGTAAATCACGTACAATTTTTTGCACCGCCCGTTCGGTTAAACCAACATCGGTTGCAACATCGCGGAGGCGGGCTTCTGAATCCCGTGCCAGGCACACAAGCACGTGACCGTGATTGCTGAAAATTGTCCAGTTACGCATAGATAAATTGGCTTACAGGCAAGAATTAGGTGAATTATATTTCGTGTTTATCAATTCTGCAATACTTCTAACCGTCCACGTTCCTGGAACGTGCATGGCGGGCAGTCCACTAAATTCTCGCGGCGAGCTCGCTGCCTTCCCGAATGGCATACTTGGCATCCAGTTCAGTGGCTTTTTGCGCGCCCCCTATGACGTGACATGACAGGCCTTTCGCTGCCAGCGCATCGGCGAGATCCCGGTTGCTGACCTGTCCTGCGCAAATCACCACGTGGTCTACCTCCAGCAACCGGCTTTCACCGTCAATGCTGATATGCAGACCCTGGTCATCAATGCGTTCATAACTCACATCACCCAACATCTGCACGCCACGATTGCGCAGGCTGAGCCGGTGTATCCAACCTGTCGTTTTACCCAGTGTCTTACCCGGTTTGCCGGCTTTACGCTGTAACAACCAGATTTCACGTATTGATGGGGGTGGCTGTGCTTTAATACCCTTGACACCACCCCTCGCCTTGAGCGTAAGGTCAATCCCCCATTCACGCGCAAAAGCTTCGCTGGACTGACTGCTGTCAGGATGATCTTCTGCATGACTCAGGAACTCGGCAACATCAAAACCGATACCGCCGGCACCAATGAGGGCCACCCGCCCACCAATTTCAACTTTCCTGTTAATCACATCAATATACGAAACGACCTTTGCGTGATTGATGCCGGGTATTTCAATTTGACGTGGATAAACACCGGTCGCCAATATGATTTCGTCAAAACCATGCAGATCCCCAGCACTCACCCGGGTGTTCAAATGCAGCTTGACACCGCTTCGATCCACTTCCACCCGGTAGTAAGCAAGGCTTGCCCTGAACTCCTCTTTACCGGGGATTTTCTTGGCCATATTGAATTGCCCACCGATCTCGTCGCTTTGCTCAAACAGGCTGACCCGGTGCCCACGCCGGGCAGCCACGGTGGCGCAAGCCAACCCTGCCGGACCCGCTCCCACGACCGCAACTGATTTCACCGTTTTGACCGGCAAATAATTCAGTTCAGTCTCACGACAGGCCCTGGGGTTCACCAGGCAGGAACTGATTTTTCGATTGAAAGTATGGTCCAGACATGCCTGGTTACAGGCGATACAGATATTGATTTCTTCTGCTCTGCCCTGACGGGCTTTTTTGACAAATTCCGCATCGGCCAGCAACGGTCTCGCCATGGACACCATGTCAGCGTCCCCACGGGCAAGAATTTCCTCGGCTACATCCGGTGTATTGATACGGTTGGAGGTGATGACGGGCACACTGACTTCCGGCCGCATGCGGGCCGTGACCCAGGAAAACGCACCGCGGGGAACCATGGTTGCAATGGTCGGAATACGTGCTTCGTGCCAGCCGATACCTGTATTTATCAACGTAGCACCTGCCGCCTCTGCCATCTTTGCCTGCTCCACTATCTCTTCCCAACTATTGCCGTCAGGTAACAGATCCAGCATCGACAAGCGGTAAATGATGATAAAGTCATGGCCTGCTACTGCGCGGCAACGACTGAGAATTTCTTCTGCAATGCGGTAACGATTACGCGTGCTGCCACCCCATTTATCCGTGCGTTTGTTGACGTGGCCAGTGGTGAACTCATTGATGAAATAACCTTCGGAACCCATGATTTCGACACCATCGTAACCCGCTTCACGGGCCAGTCTTGTCGCCCGGATAAAATTGCGGATCTGTTTTTCCACGCCTTTGGCTGTCAATGCCTTTGGTTTGAATGGCGTGATCGGGGATTGAATCGCGCTGGGTGCAACGCTCATCGGATGATAACTATAGCGCCCGCCGTGCAGTATCTGCATACAGATTTTGCCGCCTGCTTCGTGGACAGCTGATGAAACCAGCTTATGCCGGGATAGCTGCAACCGGTTGAACAGTCCTGAAGGTGACGGCATCAATGAGCCGCGCACACCCGGCGCAATTCCACCGGTAACAATCAGCCCCACTTCACCCGCCGCACGCTCGGCAAAATAAGCCGCGAGTTTTGGAAAATCCCGCCTGTGATCTTCCAACCCCGTGTGCATTGAGCCCATCAGGACGCGGTTCTTCAGGGTGGTAAAACCTAAGTCCAGGGGGCTAAGTAAATGCGGATAGTGAATCTCAGTCGGCATCGCATAATTCCTTAAATAACGCAAACAATACTTTCCGTACTTTGACCATCGCAATTTTTAACACGGCGTCAATGGCCTCCATGCTCACAGCTTCATGGCCCAGTCCGGCTGCCCAATTTGCATTGATACACAAACCGGCATAATCCAATCCTGCTTCACGTGCCAGGCCAGCTTCAGGCATCGAAGTCATTCCAACCATGTCACAACCATCCTGTTTGAAACGACGGACTTCTGCCGCGGTTTCCAATCTGGGGCCCTGGCTGACCCCAATACAGCCACCGTCTGTCACGTTCACCTTCGCAGCAATTGCTGCCTTGATCAAAGCGGAACGTACGCGACCAGTAAAGGGATCGGCAAATTCAACATGCTGCAAGCTGTCGGCCGCAGTCATGCTGAAACTGTGCCCCCTGCCCCAGGTGTAATCAATTAACTGGTCAGGTACAGTCAGCGTGCCCGGTGCATGGTGGCTGCTTATACCACCAACCGCATTAACCGCAATAATACCCTCGACCTGCATTTGCCTGAAAGCATCGATATTGGCCTGGTAGTTCACTGCATGCGGCGGGATAGTATGATTTTTGCCGTGACGCGGCAGAAAAAACACCCGCATTGCACCCACCTGATACTCCGCCAGAGGCGCCGATGGCTCACCATAAACACCACTGAGCGCATGGGTCTTAAGCGGCTCACTCCAATGGTCCAGACCGGTACCGCCAATTAAGCCAAGGCGTTGCATTACGACTCAATCACCTGTCTCAAGCACCCGGATTTCTTCCAGATGCCGCCATTCTTCATAGGCGTCCATGCCGCAGCCGAACACATACACATCCGGCACCTCCAGTCCGACAAAATCAACGTAATCACGTGGCAGGCCGCGGTCATGGTCTTTGCGCACCAGCACCGCCATTTTCACAGAGCCTGCTTTGCGTTTTTCAACAGAACCTTTGATCGCTGCCAGCGTATTTCCTTCATCAAATATGTCGTCAACGATCAGAACTCTTTTGCCTTCCAGATCGAGACGGGGCGGTACCCGGTACTCCAACTCTGCCCCGTACAGACCACCACGATAACGGGTGGCGTGGACGAAATCCATTTGCACCGGCATTTTCAACTTTGTCACCAGCCAGGTTGCCGGAATGATTGCTCCGGTCAGTACCGAAATCATGATCAATGGCTTGTCCCCATAATATTGGTTAATTTCGTCCGCCATTTTCTGTACTGCCGCGCTGACTTCATCACGATTGAAAAGGACCCGCGAATTCTCCAACAAGGTACGCGGATCGGGTTGCCCGCCCTTATCGTCTTTTCCTATGCCCATTTTGAATGCTCCAGTTGTTTAATTGACTTTTTCCATTGGCGCCATTCACCAACGGTCTCCATCTCTTCACGACGCAGCACCGACTTGCCTTTGAGTCGCTTAAGGGCCACTTCTGCGTTTGGCCACTCTGAAATTGAATCTGTCCCGTCACTGCCGTCCAGTAACTGCCTGACATCATCAGGATCGCAAACCAACGCAGCGTCACAGCCTGCCGCGAGGGAAATACGCACGCGATCAGCAAGGCTGCCTGCAATTTCTGCTGCAAACATGCCGAGATCATCGGAAAACACCGTGCCAGAGTAGCCCAGCTTCTGCCGCAGCACGGATTTAATCCAGAATGGCGAATAGCCGGCCGCCAGTTCATCCGCGGCCGGGTAGACAACATGTGCCATCATCATTGCGTCCAGTTCCGCTGCCAATGCCGCAAAAGGCAGCAGATCAAGCGCTTCAATCTGCTCAAGCGGTCGCGGGTCGCTGACCTCATCGGTGTGTGAATCTGCCGCAACGGAACCGTGGCCGGGGAAATGCTTACCGGTCGCACACATACCGGCATCATGTATACCTGCTATATATGACCTGGACAATTCAATAATCACAGCAGTATCTGCTGCGAACGCCCGGTCGCCTATTACCTCACTGCGCAAACCGATATCCAGTACCGGCGCAAAACTCAGGTCCACGCCACAGAATAATAATTCAGTTGCCATTACGCGCCCGTGGCGATATGCATAATCCCCGGCTTGCGACGGTGATTCAGCGTGCATCCTGCCGAACACTGCCAACGGCGGCAAGCGTGTAAAGCCTTGCTTAAACCGCTGCACGCGGCCACCTTCGTGATCAACACAAATTAACAGGTCACGGCCGGCTGCAGCGCCAATTGCGCTTGTCAAATCCGTCAATTGGCCGGTATCCTTGTAGTTGCGGCTAAACAAAACCACACCACCCACTGCGGGATGACGCAGCCAGTGGGATTCCTCGCTGCTGATTTGCAAACCTGCCAGACCGATCAACAACGGCCCCAGTGGAGTCGAACCCGGTGGATTTGAAACTGACAAACTCAAGACTATGCTGCCGGGCTGCGGCGTTCAAACAAGGCGATTGCCTCGCTGTGCGTAGTATGTGGAAACATATTTAAAATACCTGCGCCTTTGAGACCAAAGCCATACTCGTTAACCAGCAGACCGGCATCCCTGGCGAGCGTTTCCGGGTTGCAGGAAATGTACAGCACCCGGTTCACGCTGCCGGCAGCAATCCATGGCAGCAATTCCCTGGCGCCTGAACGGGGTGGATCCAGCATGATCTTGGTGTACTCCCTGACCGGCCACGGCGCCTCGTTGCCCGCTTGATACAAATCCACGGCGTGAAAATCAACATTATCCAGGCTGTTCAGGCCAGCGTTGGCCCTGCCTCTGACCACCATCTCCTCAGAGCCCTCCACACCGGTCACCTGCCCCGCCTTTGTCGCCAGCGCAAGGGTGAAATTACCCAGTCCGCAAAACAGGTCCAGGATCTTGTCACTGGCCTGCGGGTCCAGTAATTCCATTGCCCGCAAGACCATTTCCCGGTTCAGTGCACCGTTGACCTGGAGAAAATCCAACGGCTCAAAAACAAACCTCAGACCCAGTGACGGGATGGCGTATTCCAAAGTAGATTCAACCCCCTCAAGAAGCTGAACACTATCGGGTCCTTTGGGCTGCAGGAACAAAGCAATCTGATGTTCGCGGGAAAATTCCTGCATCCGCCGGGCATCACCTGCAGATAACTCTTCAAGATGTCGAATGATCAATGCACATTGCTCATCGCCACAGGCTACTTCAATTTGCGGCACCCGGGAACGGCACTCCAATTCTCCCAACATGCCTGACAGTGCCGGCAGGATATCTGATATCTCTTTGCGCAAAACATGGCATTCATGCATATCTGCGACGTAGCGGCCGTTGCGTTCACGGAAGCCAACCAGCACCCGGTTCTTGGCCGGCACATCACGCACCGACAGTCGCGCTTTACGGCGATAATTCCACTGCGGCCCTGTCAGCGGGGGATATATTTCCTCCGGCTCAACATTCCCTGTCTGTTGAAGATGAACAAGCAAACTTTCTTGTTTGCGGGCCAGCTGTGCAACGATGGACATATGTTGCAGGCTACAGCCTCCGCAATAGCCGAAATGCGGGCAACTTGGCTCAACCCGGTCGGCAGAAGCCTGCAAAACTTCCAGCGTTTCCGCCTTGCCCCATTGGCTCCGGCCAAACAAATAGCGCGCACTGACCATCTCGCCCGGTAAGGCATCGTATACCCGAAGCTTCTTGCCCAGATGAATAGCCAGGCCCATTCCCTTTGAATCCAGAGAATCTATCTCCACTTCAAATGGCTGTTCAGAAAGTTTTTTGCGTCTTCGCCCCATGCAGCCTGTCTTCCAATACCTGAGCAGTTAAACTATATATTACCTTCAATATCATACTTATCTAATTGTATTATATATTTTTATTTCATCAGATCTATCATTTCTCGCACTGCATCTTCCAACCCAACAAATAACGCATGCGCAATGATGGAATGTCCGATATTCAATTCAATCAACTGCGGGATACGCACAATAGCCTGTACGTTTTCATAGTGCAGTCCGTGTCCGGCATTGATATGCAGGCCAATGGATTCGCCATGCTCTGCAGCGCTCACGATGCGCTTGTATTCTGTCTCAACACGACCCCCGGCAGCGTCTGCATAACTACCGGTATGTAACTCTACCACCGGTGCGCCACATTCTGCTGCGGCATTAAGTTGTTCAAGATCAGGGTCAATAAACAGGGAAACACGAATACCTGCTGCACCGAGACGCTGACATGCATACTTGACTGAATCAAAGTTGGTCACTACGTCCAGGCCGCCTTCGGTGGTCAATTCTTCGCGTTTCTCAGGTACCAGGCAAACGTCTGCCGGGCGATTGAACTCAGCAATTGCCAACATTTCCCCGGTCACTGCCATTTCCAGGTTAACGCGGGTTCTGACCTGCTTGCACAAGGCAACAACCTCTTCATCCTGTATATGCCGCCGGTCTTCACGCAAGTGTACAGTGATGGCATCCGCGCCTGCATCCTCGGCAATTCGCGCAGCATCGAGCACGCTCGGGTAGCTGGCGCCGCGAGCCTGACGTATGGTCGCGATGTGGTCAATATTCACACCCAATAATAATCTCCCGGAACGCATAGCGGTATACCTCTCTAGTTCTCTAGTTCTCTAGTTTTGCCACCAGATTCCTGAATTCAGGTTGAAAACAGGGACAGGCTTGCCAAAGGCTTGCCTCCCAGATGATAGCGGATCACGCGCCGCATCAGCATACGCAATTCCGGCAGGACTTCAGCTGGCAGGCTTTCGGTATGCAGGGCCAGTAACGCGCCGCCGGAGACCCGGCCTTTGCCAGGTCCGGAACACAATACCGGTCCGCGATCCGGCTTGTACTCATACCAGTTTTGCGGCTTGATCTGTGTATCGCTACTGAATTCCCGGTCGAGTAACATCGCATAACCTATCGCTTCGAGCAAGTGCTTTTCAAATACCCTTAGTAACGGCTGAGGTGGCGCCTCCGAGGCCAATTCAGAAAGGGCATGCCGGTAACGTTCAAACACTTCAGCATGTGGATCGCCACGATGCAGCAGCCGCATTAAAAGCTCATTCAGATACATGCCACAATACAGAGACTGCCCCTGCAAGGCCGGTGGCGATGCCACCTGGTCAGCAGCCGTCAATGTACCCAACCCGGTTTTCTGACTCCAGCTTATCAACAATGGCCGAAACGGCTGCAAAATATTTCGCCAGCGGGATCGGGGTGATTTGGCACCTCGCGCGACCACCGCCACACGACCGTATTCACGTGTAAATGACTCCACGATCAAGCTGGTCTCGCGGAATGGGCGGGTATGCAATACGTAAGCCGGTTGCAGTTGTATGCGGCTCATTCGCCTGAATCCTCCGGGCTAATCTGTGTACCCGAAGCGTTCCATCAGTTTGTCACTGTCAGACCAGTCACGGCTGACCTTGACCCACAAACGCAGAAAGATTTTTTCGCCGAACAATTTCTGCAACACAATACGCGCTTTACTGCCAACTTGTTTGAGCACAATACCCTTTTTGCCAATAGTGATCTGCTTCTGGCTATCCCGTTCAACCCAGATGATCGCACCAATCGTCAACAAGTCTTTTTCGCGCTTAAACTCTTCAATTTGTACCGTCAGCGCGTAAGGCAATTCCTGGTGCAGACGAAGCGTCAATTGCTCACGAATCATTTCCGCTGCAAGAAACCGTTCACTGCGGTCGGTAAACTGGTCCTGATCATAAAACGGCCGTGAAAAAGGCAGCTTTTGCATAACACGTTTTTCCAACTCGTCTACGCCGCTGCCCTTTTTGGCGGAAATCATCAGTACGCTGTCATAATCCTGAGCCTCGGCATGTTGCGCTACCAAAGTCAGCAGCGAGGTCTTATCCGAAACTTCATCAATCTTGTTCAGCACCAGCATCACCGGCACATTCGTAACGCGCAATATCCTGGCGACAAAATCATCCTGGCGGGTCCATTTGTCTGCTTCGACCAGGAACATGACCAGGTCAACATCGCGAAAAGACGCGCGTGCAACGCGGTTCATGTAACGGTTAAGCGCTCGTTTTTCAGAATGGTGAATCCCCGGTGTATCGACATAAACGACCTGTCCCTGGTCGGTGGTTTTGATACCGGCCAGTCGCTGCCTTGTGGTTTGAGGCTTGGGTGTAACGATACTGACCTTCTGGCCCAGGATACGATTGAGCAGCGTTGACTTTCCAACATTTGGCCTGCCTACAATGGCCACATAGCCAAACCGGTAGTTATCAGCGTTGCTATTGTTCTCGTTCATTTCCCGAACGTGTCAGCGATTGCTTCAAGTACGGCAGCCGCTGCCGCCTGTTCCGCTTTCTGCCTGCTGCTGCCACTGCCAGTTAGCTTGATGCCGGTACCGGATTCGGCACATTGCACCAGAAATTGTTTCTGGTGTGGAGGACCTCCTTCACTCACCAGTTTGTATTCCGGCAGGGCATAGCCGTGGCCCTGCAGCCACTCCTGCAGACGTGTCTTCGGATCTTTCAGTTCATCGGCGCTTGGCAGGCCGGCAATAATGGGATCGCAAATCTGTAAGATGGCACTGGCACAGGACTGATAGCCACTATCGAGGTATATCGCCCCCAATATCGCTTCCAGCGCATCAGCCAGGATCGAATCGCGATTGAAGCCACCGGATTTTTTTTCACCTTCGCCGAGACTGATGTAGTCGCCGAGCCTCAGCTCTGCGGCAAGTTTTGCAAGCGTATCACCACGGACCACACGCGCACGTAAACGGCTGAGTTCGCCTTCGTCATTGTCGGGTTTTAGTTCGTACAGGCGGGCAGAAATAACTGCATTGAGAAGGCTGTCACCAAGGAATTCCAATCGTTCGTTATTGACCTTACCGACACTGCGGTGCGACAAAGCCAACTGCAGCAGATCGGGATCATTAAAACGGTAGGAGATGCCGGGAATTTCCCTCATTGACGACTGAATATACCGGGTGGGTGGTCGAATGAAGCCTGGCTCAGTTGGCCAGCTGCACCGATTTGTCAAACTTTCCGACCACGTCAAGGTTGCCAATCACGGGCGTGCGTACTTCATATGCGACGCGCAAACGAACACCATTACCACCGCGGATTATTCTTATATGTGACTCCTTGACATTTTCCGAATAGCTGACGTACAGCCGGTTCAATACCTTCACACGCAAGTCATAAGGGGAAAGGTTGGCACTTCCCCTTTCCGACGCCACCCCATTCAAGGCGCTCACCACAGAATAGTACTCCATGTACATGGGTCCGATCTTCATACCGATGAAGAATACAAAGATAACCATCGATAACACAATGATAAAACCTATCAGACTCATACCCCGTTGTTTATGGATCCTCACTACCTGTTTCCTTTCCTGCTTTATAAGGTTGACAGCAGACTAGTCTATACCATTGCCGATGCGCGACCAATCAGCGCAACCTTTTTCAAAATCGAAGTTAAGCCAGATACCGATCGCACGGCCCAAAAGATTCTCCTCGGGAACAAAACCCCACATGCGGCTATCGTTGCTGCGGTCGCGGTTATCACCCATCATGAAATAATGGCCGGCAGGCACGACCCACTGGCCATTACGGCCGGGACGACCGCCATGTAAAAGGATTTCATGCTCAATATCCCCCAGTTGCTCATTAAACAAGCCTGCATCACGAGCAGGTGTGGAACATTTTATGTCGCTGCTTTTAAACCTGCCGGCGTTCTTTATTTCCACTTTCTCACCATTAATATACAGTTGTTTATCTCGATAGGTAATCGTGTCACCGGGCAAGCCAACGGCACGTTTGATGAAATTGACACCGGGATCCTGTGGAAAGCGGAATACCACAACATCGCCGCGCTGTGGTTCACCGGTTGAAAAAATCTTTTTATTCAGTACCGGCAAGCGAACCCCATACGAAAATTTATTAACGACGATGAAATCACCCACCAGCAGGGTCGGAATCATTGAGCCGGACGGAATCTTAAATGGCTCGAACAGGAATGAACGAAACACCAGCACAATTAACAAAACCGGGAACAGCGAACGCGAATACTCCACCAATACCGGCTCCTGTGGAGTTTCAATACTTTTTTGTACTGCGCGGTCCATGCGTTTCTGCCTGAACAACAGGCTGTCCACCAGCCAGATAAAACCAGAGGCCGAAGTCAACACGACCAGCACCAATGCGAAATCAATATTCATTCTTTATCCCAGGGGTTATTAATCTATTTTCTTGATTTGGTTTGCAAAACCGCCAGGAAGGCTTCCTGCGGAATTTCCACATTGCCCACCCGCTTCATGCGTTTCTTGCCGGCTTTCTGTTTTTCCAATAACTTGCGCTTGCGTGTCACGTCTCCACCATAACACTTTGCGGTCACATTCTTGCGCAGTGCCTTAACCGTCGTTCGTGCGATTACCTGTGCACCAATGGATGCCTGGATCGCAACATCGAACATCTGCCGCGGAATCAATTCCTTCATACTGACCACCAGATCTCTGCCACGCCGCTGTGCCTGATCACGGTGCATGATCAGCGACAGGGCATCTACGCGGTCACCATTAATCAGAACATCAACCCGCACGAAAGGTCCCGCATTAAAACGCAGAAAATGATAATCGAAGGATGCATAACCACGACTGACTGATTTCAGCCGGTCAAAAAAGTCCAGCACAACTTCTGACAAGGGCAATTCATACTGGATGGAAACCTGTCCGCCGAGGTATTTTATGCCTATTTGAGAGCCGCGCTTTTCTTCACATAAACCGATGACGGAACCGACATATTCTTGCGGCACCAGGATGTTGGCCTGGATAATGGGCTCGCGGATTGCAAGGATTTTATTCATCGGTGGCAGGCTGGCCGGGTTTTCCAGGGTCAGGACTTCACCGTTGGTCAGCTCTATTTCATAAACGACCGTCGGGGCTGTCGCAATCAGGTTGACATCGTATTCGCGTTCCAGCCGCTCCTGTACTATATCCATATGCAACAGGCCGAGAAAACCGCAACGGAAGCCGAAGCCGAGCGCCGCGGAGGTTTCGGGTTCGAAATTCAGGGCTGCATCGTTCAGTTGCAACTTCTCAAGTGAGTCTCGCAGATCGGGATAGTCATCGGCATCGGTCGGAAACAGACCGGCAAACACCCTGGGCTGCATGCTCGTGAAACCCGGCAACGGTGTACTGGCCGGCGCGCTGGCCAGTGTGATGGTATCGCCAACTGGCGCACCATGGATATCTTTGATGCCGGCGACCAGAAAGCCCACTTCGCCGGCTGAAAGTTCATCGCGAAGCTCGCGTTTAGGTGTGAATACACCGACCTGGTCAACCTTGTACCAATCTTTTGAAGACATCAATTCAATCTTGTCGCGCTTGCCAACCTTGCCGTCGACCACGCGAACCAGGGAAACGACGCCAAGATAATTATCAAACCATGAATCAATAATAAGCGCTTTCAACGGTGCATCCGGGTCACCGGTCGGCTGGGGAATGTCGCGGATTAACCGCTCCAGCACCTGCTCAACGCCGCTACCGGTTTTGGCACTGACCGTCAGAGCGTCGTGTGCCTCAATGCCGATAATATCTTCAATTTCCTGTTTGACACGCTCCGGTTCCGCCGATGGCAAGTCTATCTTGTTCACCACCGGAATCACTTCCAGGCCCAGTTCAACGGCGGTATAGCAATTGGCCACACTTTGCGCTTGAACACCTTGTGCGGCATCAACAACCAGTAAAGCACCCTCGCAGGCAGCCAGTGAACGGGAAACCTCGTAGGAAAAATCTACGTGTCCAGGCGTATCAATAAAATTCAAGTGGTAGACATTGCCATCACTGGCGGTGTAATCCAGTGTTACGCTTTGCGCCTTGATGGTGATACCGCGCTCCCGCTCGATATCCATCGTATCGAGTACTTGTGCGGACATTTCACGTTCACTGAGGGCGCCACACAGCTGTATGAAACAATCAGCCAGCGTCGACTTGCCATGATCCACATGGGCGATAATCGAAAAGTTACGGATGTACTTTTGCTCCATGCGATGCTTCGGCGTGCGCTCTTCCAGGTACTGTCCTCAACAATCGTCAAAGGCCATCCGTTTGCGTCAACGGATAGCCCCCGGATAATTTAGCTGGGTAAATTCAGTTAATTAAATGCTTGGCAAGCGGTAATTATAACTGACAACGGGCTATCCCTCATCCACATCGCGCGGCGTGTACGCAATAAAACTGGAAGTTCCATTGCGCCAGACATGCAAAGCTACCGCTTTACCGGGTTCCAGCTTGCCGACCAGCAATTCAAAATCATCCATGTTCTCAAGCTTGCGGCTGTTAAGCATCAAAATCACATCACCCGGCCGCAGTCCGGCCCGCCATGCAACATCGGATTCCACTTTGAAAATGACAACACCACCTTCAGGATCGCCCAGTTCACGTCGCCGGTCGCTGCTGATGTTTTCAACCGCCAGGCCCAGCGCATTGCTGCTGCTTGCGGCAGCACCGCTCTCAGTATCAGTTTCACTGTTTTCGTTGTGCAATGCGTCCAGCGTCACAGTAAAGACTTTCTCCTTGCCCTCCCGATGTACCGTGACAGTAGCTTTCGTGCCTGGCGGGTTTGCCCCAACCAGCGGCGGCAGGTCGCTCCAGATTTCCAGCTGGGAATCGTTAAAGTACAAAATAACATCACCAGGCTGGATTCCTGCCCGATCGGCTGAACCCCCGGGTGAAATGTCATTCACCAGCGCGCCTACAGGTCGGTCCAGACCAACGGCCTCGGCCATTTCACGGGTAACTACGCCAACGATTACCCCCAGCAGGCCGCGCTCAACCGTGCCGGTATCACGCAATTGCCTGGCAGTACTGGCGGCAACTTCAATGGGGATTGAAAAGGATAAACCGATGTAGCCGCCACCCGAGCTGAGTATCCACGAATTTATACCGATGACCTCACCGTCCATATTCAGCAGCGGCCCACCGGAATTACCCCGATTGATCGCTACATCGGTCTGAATAAACGGAACATATTGCTGTGCCCGGTTGCTTCTTCCCTTGGCACTGACAATACCGGCGGTCACGGTCTGCTCGAAATTAAACGGAGAACCGATGGCAATCACCCATTCGCCGGGCCTGAGTGATTTCGACTCGCCCAGTATCAGGTAAGGCAGGTCTTCATCTGAGCTGATCTTCAAAACTGCGGTATCACTGGCTTCATCTGAACCGATCAATTCCGCTTCGAATTCGCGCCGGTCCGCCATTCTTATGATAATCTCATCCGCGTTCTCCACCACATGGTGGTTTGTCAGGATGTAGCCGTCAGCGGAATAGATAAAGCCGGAGCCGGAGCCCATCCGGTCCGGCTGGCCAAAACGCGGATCATCCGGAACATTGAAATAGCGCCTGAAAAACTCGGGAATTTCCGGCTGACCTTCACCCTGCTCGCCACGTTGCCTGTCTCGTTGCCTGAATGAATGTGAATTACGTGTTCCAAACTGGGTCACACGAATATTAACCACTGCCGGGCCAGCTTTCTCAACCAGTCCGGTAAAATCCGGCAGGCCGGTCACTGCTGCCACTGCCGGCAAGCTTGAAAGCAGTAATAGCAGTGCTACAAAGTGCAGCGAAATTCTGTATTTCATTTTCTAACTCCGATATCAAAGAATCTGTTTCAATCTTGCGTTGGCTTATTCATCACGGCACCACACATATCGGGTGTCGCCGAGGGATAATAAACCGCTATTTGTAATGAATTAAGCACAGAATCTGCGCTTTTCCGTGTCTTTAAAACACGTACAACCATGCCACCAGCCAGTATGCCGCCAATCAAGGTGACCGCATCCAGCCACAAAGCCCCAAGTTGAAACCAGCTACCAAGACCGTAACCGGCAAAAGCACCGCTGAGCGCAGCCAGCAGTGGCCAGCCATAATAAGCCAGCACCATCTTCAGGTACACCTGCTCTGGAAAAGCCAGGGTCACCATTTGGCCAGGTTTGACCTCGATACCCCGGCGTGCCAATGCAATGATGGCGGGTTTGCGTTGCAGTAATTTTGCAAATACGCCGGCGCCACAGCCTTTGCCCTCATCACAGGCAGGGCAGCCGGCTTGCGACCCCAGGCGCACCCATATCTGTTGCTCACTGCATCGCACGACCTGCACATTCTGCTCAATCATAGATTAATTTGATGCAACCGAGCGTACCATCGAGTCCGCGATGGTCCTGACCGTGATCGCGGGCACTTCACCGATGGCGGTAATCTGCAGATTACCCTGTTGACGGGAATAAGCATTATTGGTACCCAATTGACCTACTCCCAGCATCATACCGACCTCGCTACCCAACCTCTCAACATAAACAGACACGGCTGCGAGACCGTCGCTATAAACCATATGTTCAAAAAAACCGTCAGGACTAATCTCCTGGCGGTGTGATGACAATTTGAATCCGGGTGGCAGCCGGTACGGCTTCCATAGTGGGCCGGCTCGGGATGCCACGCTTTTTACCGGACTGAAAGTACGCAATTCAATAAAATCTTCTGCCGGGGAATCCGACTCGAGCTCATCCAAATCGACAGCCGAACCCATCGAGAAGTCAGTAAACATAAGCTTGGCCAATACCCTCTGGTTCGAATCCTTCAGTACCCATTTCAATAACAGGCCAGTCTTTTCCTCCAGCCACAAATCATAACCGTAACGATAAACGTCCTGCGGTAAAATGCTGACACGGCGGGTACTCTGGCCGGCGATTCTGGCCTTGCCGCGAAGCTCCAGGCGGTAGCCATTGGAATTGTAGTCGATCGCTGAAAAGGGTAGCTCGGTGAGATAGGCGCTCGCTATAACAGGGCTGTCAACCACGGAGCGGGAACCCTGTAAGGCGCAACGGACACCTTTGTGATCCCGAATCACTTCACGCCGGGGGCCACTGATTGAATATAATCGTTCATGAACGCCGGTTTCATCGCTAACGTGGGTGATTCGCATGGTTTCGACCACGCCACCCCGAATATAGACAAATGTACCCTGGTAGCTCATCTGGCTCATGGCCGTGGTCATGCGTTCCAGCCATTCACGTGCCTGGGCAGAATTATCTGCCACGACAGTTCCACTGACGCTGATTGAGATCAGCAGCAGCAGGGCCTTACAAAGCGGGCTGTTCATTTATTTGCTGCGGTTTCCTGTTCAGAATCGGCATCTGCAACTTTCTGATCGGGCCCGTCTTGCCCCTCCCGGGCTTCCCCGACCCGGGTGGCGGTCTGGACAGCTACAATGGGTACAAACGAAACAAAACCTTGCCGGCCGGCCGATCTGGCCATCTGGTTATGACGCAACAGGTAAGCATTCAGTTGATCGGCCCCGGACTTTTTGCCGGGGGCATAACTGACTGGCTGAGAAACCGGCGCAAGCAGCAGGGCATTCGGGCTGACAAATGGCTGGTTAGCCGGCTCTGAAAGAGTCACGTCACCAGCGGCGGCCGGCAATGTGCCGGGCTGTGGAGCGGTCACGACGATGGCCATCAGTGCAACACCGGCAGCAATCGCCAGTCCGGAAACCGGCCTGAGCCAGCGGTTGCTGCGCCAGGCCGGCGCCGATGACGTCTGCTCTGCGTGCAGAGACGCGTTCAGCCTTGCACTCAGACCGGTAACAAAATGTTTACTGCCCGGTTGCCGGATGCAATCACGAATCAGGTGATAACGCTCCCATGTATCGCAAAGCGCCTCATCTGAAGCCAGTCTGCGGGTCAGGAACATCCCGCTTTCTGGTGAAATTTCACCATCCATCAGACTGGACAGGTGTCGTAAAGATTCCTTACTCATTGCTTCATTTCTCTGTGCCGTACATCCATATCGGATATCACTTATTATTCCACCCTGCCTGTGGGACCATCCAGCAGGGGAGATAGTTTCTCATCAATCGCTTCCCGTGCGCGAAATATCCGTGAACGGACCGTGCCGATCGGACATTCCATCGTAGTTGCAATTTCCTGGTAACTCATGCCATCCATTTCCCGCAGCATGATGGCCGTGCGTAAATCTTCCGGCAAGTCTGCAATGGCGTCATATATCGTGCGTTCAATTTCTTCACGCAGCAGTTCGTTTTCAGGCGTACTGGTTTCCTTTAAACGGTCGCTTATGCCGTATTGTTCCGCCTCGACTGCATCAATATCACCGGCTGGCGGGCGTCGGTTTTTTGCCACGATCCAGTTTTTTGCCGTGTTGATCGCTATTCGATATAACCAGGTATAAAAGGCACTGTCGCCCCGAAACCTGCCGATTGCGCGGTAAGCCTTGATAAAGGCTTCCTGTGCGACATCCTGTGCCTCCGATGAATCAGAAACATAGCGGCATACCAGGCTGATGATGCGGTGCTGGTATTTCATGATCAACAAATCAAAAGCGCGTTTATCGCCCTTCTGTACCCGCTCAACCAGCAACTGATCGACTTTAGCTTCGCTCACTCCGCCCTGCACTCCACCTGTCTTTGCCGGTCCTGCCTTCAACCGTGTCTGCAATGGTGACACTGCGGACACCGGGTTTACACCGTTTGTTTTAACGACCCTGAGCGCGATCATACGCCCCTACCAGCTAAAGATGAGCATAGCATGAACAAATTCAACCCTATTTATGAGTTTAGTCGCACGCTATGACCGCCACTCTATTCGGAGGTTCCCGAAAAATAAATTCACCGGTACTGGTTACTCGGCGTTTAAGCGATGCGATAATAACAGCTTAAAACCCCTGCATTGAAAAATGCCATGGCGAACGTCACAAACAGGCGAAACCAAATCCTTACGAGGCCAATAATTAATATGGTAATTAATATGGAGTTTCTCAAATCCCTGGGCATAAAAGATATTAACCCTGGTGCCTATTTTGGCGATGGCCAGTGGTCAACCCCGACCGACTCCGGTATCCACCATGCGATCAATCCATCCACCGGCAAAGTCATTGCCAGTGTGAATTGTTCCTCCGAAGGTGACTATGAGCATGTTGTAAACCACGCTCAGGAAGTATTCAGGCAGTGGCGCATCGTACCCGCACCACAGCGCGGTGAGGCCATCCGGCTGTGCACTGAGGCTTTGCGCAAACACAAGGACGCACTCGGCAGCCTGGTCAGTCTCGAGATGGGTAAAATCAAAGCCGAAGGTGATGGCGAAGTACAGGAAATGATCGATATTGGTGACTTTGCGGTCGGCCAGTCACGCATGCTTTACGGCAACACCATGCATTCGGAACGACCGCTGCACCGTATGTACGAGCAGTGGCACCCATATGGCGTCGTCGGCATTATTTCTGCCTTCAATTTCCCGGTGGCCGTTTGGGCATGGAATGCATTTCTGTCTGCAATTTGTGGCAACGCGACGGTCTGGAAACCCTCCCCCAAGGGTGCTCTTTGCTGTATCGCTGTACAGAATATCTGTAATAAAGCACTGCACGACGGTGGTTATCCGGCGATCTTTCTAAGCTTTATTGAAGACGGCCACCAACTTGCAGAGCGCTTCGTTAAGGACCAGCGTATCAAGCTGATATCATTTACCGGTTCCACCGCCATCGGCCGTGAAGTCGGCGCCAGGGTTGCCGCACGCATGGGGCGCAGCCTGCTGGAGCTGGGTGGAAACAACGCCATCATCATGGATGAAACCGCTGATCTTGAAATTTGCATTCCCGGCATCGTGTTCGGTTCTGTCGGCACCGCCGGCCAGCGTTGCACATCTACCCGTCGTTTATTTGTGCATGAGTCCATCATCGAACATGTGACAAAGGCACTGATCAAGGCCTACGAACAGATCCGCATTGGCGACCCGCTCGATCCGCAAACCCTGATGGGCCCGCTGACCGACGAAGCCGCAGTCAAGCGCTATGAGGCGGCCATAGTCTCTGCTGTGAGTGAAGGTGGTGAAGTATTGACAGGCGGTAAACGTATCGGTGGTCCGGGCAGTTTTGTCGAGCCAACCATCATCCGTGCCAGGAACGAGTGGGATATTGTACAAAGCGAGACCTTTGCACCCATTTTGTACCTCATGCCCTTCACTGAGCTGGATGACGCCATCGCGATGCAAAATGACGTGGTGCAAGGTTTGTCCTCGGCAATTTTCACCAACAACATGCGCAATGCGGAACGCTTCCTGTCTGCAGCCGGTTCTGACTGTGGCATCGCCAATGTCAATATCGGCACCTCGGGTGCGGAAATCGGTGGCGCGTTTGGTGGAGAAAAGGAAACCGGTGGTGGCCGTGAATCCGGCTCGGACGCATGGAAAGCTTATATGCGTCGCCAGACCAACACCATCAACTGGGGCGATGATCTGCCGCTGGCACAAGGAATCAAGTTTGATCTGTAACACCAACAGCTTATGTACTCGCTGATACGCAAAGCGCTGTTCCTGACAGATCCGGAAACCGCGCACAGTCTTGCGCTGGAAGGCCTGCGCCTGGGACACGTCGTGGGTGCTACCGACCTGTTGTGCAAGCCAGAACGCCAGCCCGTAACCGTGATGGGATTGCATTTCCCCAACCCGGTTGGCATGGCTGCAGGCATGGACAAAAATGGTGATTACATTGATGCGCTGGGCAGTGTGGGTTTCGGCTTCATCGAAGTCGGCACGGTCACACCACGCCCGCAAGCGGGTAACCCCAGGCCACGTGTGTTTCGTCTCGAAAAGGCCAGGGCGATGATCAATCGACTGGGCTTTAACAACAAGGGCGTAGATCACCTTGTCCGGCAGGCTGAGAAACGCAAGTTCAAAGGCATCCTGGGCATTAACATCAGCAAGAATTTTGATACGCCGCATGCAAAGGCAGCCGAAGACTACCTCATATGTCTGGAAAAAGTTTACCCACACGCCGATTACATCACGATCAATATTTCATCACCCAACACCAGGGGGCTACGTGATTTACAAGGGGCTGAGCAGCTTGATACTTTGCTGGCAGCGATCGATGCCAGGCGACGGCAATTAACCCAGGAGCATGACCGACGTGTACCCCTGGTGGTCAAGGTTGCACCTGATCTGGACGACCAGCAAATAACAGACATTGCCAAAGTCGTTGCGGCTAATGAAATTGACGGTTTAATTGCAACCAACACCACGGTTTCCCGCGATGCAGTGAAGGGGTTGCGCCATGCCGATGAGCAAGGCGGACTCAGCGGCGCGCCCGTCAAGGACAAAGCCAACCACGTACTGGCAGCGTTCCGCGTTGCTTTGCCGGCAGAAATCGCCCTGATAGGCACCGGCGGAATTATCTGCGGTGAAGACGCCGCTGAGAAAATACGTCTCGGTGCAGACCTGGTGCAGTTCTATACCGGCTTTGTGTACCGGGGTCCCGACCTGGTCGGTGACTGTATAAAGGCCATTTCTGCGGCACGGGCGCAGCTATGAAGCGCAAGCAAAACGCCAGTCTGAAACAATTTAACAGCTTTTCAGTCGAGGCCCGCGCCGGCCAGTTAATTGCGCTTGAATCAGACCCGGACCTGCACGTGTTCATGGCAGAACACTGTTTTGATCCCGAACGTGATCTGATCCTCGGAGGCGGCAGCAATATCCTGTTTGCCGGCGATGTCGAGGGCACCGTGGTGCTGAACCATATTGCAGGAAAGAGAATTGTTGAGGACTCAGATAATGAAGTTCTGATCGAGGCCTGCGGCGGGGAAAACTGGCACCAGTTGGTATTGTGGAGCCTGGACCAGGGCTTGTCCGGTATCGAAAACCTGTCCCTGATTCCCGGTCTGGTCGGCGCCGCCCCAATACAGAATATCGGCGCCTATGGCGTGGAACTGGCCGATGTTATTGACTCGGTTCAGGCACTGGAACTTGCAAGCAGCCAATTGCGATGCTTCAACCATGATGACTGCCAGTTTGGCTACCGTGACAGTCGCTTCAAATCTGTCGATACCGGCCGCTTTTTAATTACCCGTATCCGCCTGCGTCTGCAACGATCATTCACAGCGAAACTGAACTATGCCGGTATCAGGAAAGAGCTGAAGGCGATGGGCGTTAACCAACCTACAGCAAAGCAGGTCAGCGATGCGGTCATTCGCCTGCGCCGGCGCAAGCTGCCTGATCCGGAAATCATCGGTAACGCCGGCAGTTTCTTCAAGAACCCGGTGGTTGACCGTGCAGTTGCAGATCTGCTGGCAAAAGACTTTGCCGGCTTGCCTGTGTATGCCACGGACAATCACAGAGTCAGGCTCAGCGCGGCATGGATGATTGAGCAATGCGGCTGGAAGGGACACCGCGAAGGGGACGCAGGTGTTTCACAGCAACATGCATTGGTGCTGGTGAATCATGGTCAGGCCAGTGGCCAGCAATTGCTTGAGCTTGCCAACGCGATTGGTGCTTCAGTCAAGAACCGTTTCGATATCGAACTAAAGCCGGAGCCCCTGATCATTCGCTGACGACAAGTCCTGGCAACTGTTATCAGCCCCTGATTCATTTATAATTTTTCTGCACAACAAGGCAAAAATACAAACCGGAGTCCCACATGAGTACTTTGACACACCGCACCCTGCTATTGGCATTGAGCACACTGACCGGCATACTTTTGCAGTTGCCGGATATTGCGAAAGCAACCGATAACAACGCTGTTGAACGCATCGATTCTGCCGGGTTACTTGAGCGTATTTCCACCCTGGCATCGGATGAGTTTGGCGGCCGTGCTCCCATGTCGGAAGGCGAACGCCTGACACTGGACTATCTGGAAAAAGAGTTTAAGGACATGGGCCTCAAGCCCATGTTTGGAGGTAGTTACCGCCAGGCTGTTCCACTCGTGTCCATTGAAGCCGACCCCAACATGGTACTAAGCATCAGTGATCCGCAAGGCAAGCTGCATGCTTACGCTTATGGCTCCGAGTTTATGCTGGGCAGTCCTCAGGTGGCTGAAAGAAACGGTCTGAACGGCAGTGAGTTGGTGTGGGTCGGTTATGGTATTGTCGCGCCGGAATATGGCTGGAACGATTACGCCGGGATCAGTGTAAAAGGCAAAACGGTGGTTATCCTGGTTAATGATCCGGGTTATGCCACCCAGAATCCTAAATTATTTAATGGTAACTCCATGACTTACTACGGTCGATGGACATATAAATATGAAGAGGCGGCCCGTCAGGGTGCCGCCGGTGCATTGATTATTCACCAGACGGCGCCCGCCGCTTATGGCTGGCATGTGGTTGAGAGCGGCTGGAAAGGCCCTCAATTTCACCTGGCTACAGAAAACAACAACATGGACCGGCTGAAGGTAGAGGGTTGGCTGCAATATGAAACTGCCAAAGATATTTTTGGGCTTGCCGGCATGGATCTTGAAGGATTGAGCGCAAACGCGGCAAAAGCCTCTGTCAGGCCATACTCCATGGGCTTATCAGCCAGCGTGAACATCAGTAACACCATCCAGCGTGCAGAGTCCTTCAATGTCGGTGCTGTCCTGCCCGGCAGTGACCGAGCGGATGAATTGTTCATTTATATGGCCCACTGGGATCACCTCGGAACAGCACCGCATGAAGAGGGGCAGGAAGGGGATTTCATATTTAACGGGGCGGAAGACAACGCGAGCGGTACCGGCGGCCTGTTGGAAATCGCCCAGGCATTTGCTGCCCTGCCATCGGCACCGCAGCGCAGCGTGGGTTTCCTGGCGGTAACAGCCGAAGAATCCGGGCTGCTGGGTTCGCAGGCATATGCCGCCAAACCGGCCTACCCTTTGAACAAAACCGTTGGCGGTATCAATATGGACCGTTTGAATTTCCTCGGCAAAATGAATGATATAGTCGTCATTGGCCACGGCGGCTCGGAAATGGAAACCGTGCTGGCCGAGGAAGCCCTGAAGGTGGGCCGCACCATCACCCCCGAGGCCACCCCGGAAAAAGGCTTTTACTACCGCTCAGATCATTTTAATTTTGCCAAGAAAGGTGTGCCCATCCTGTACGCACGCGGCGGAACCGTTGACCGCACACAGGGTGCTGACTACATCACCCGGCGAAATGCGGACTATGTTGCGAACCGCTACCACTCACCGGCAGATGAAATAAACGCAGATTGGGATGTTGATGCCGCCATTGAAGACCTGAAACTGTTCTTCAATATTGGCCACCGGCTCGCCAACAGCAATGACTGGCCACAGTGGTTTGAAGGCAATGAATTTCGTGCCATCAGAGAGGCCTCTTTGGCAGATTGATCGTTATAACGGTGGACATGAATGTCCACCCTACGCCGCGATTCCGTAGGGTGGGCATTTATGCCCACCAACAACGTTAAAACGCGTTGATGCCGGTCAGTTCCCGTCCAATTACCAGCTGATGGACTGTTTCTGTGCCTTCGTAGGTGATCACACTCTCCAGATTCAGCATGTGGCGAATAGCTGTGTGCTCCACCGTTATGCCGGCAGCACCGAGGATGTCACGGCAGTCACGGGCAATATCCAGCGCCATGCGGACGTTGTTCCATTTCGCCAGGCTGACCTGTTGCGGCACCATCCTGCCAGCCTCTTTCAGGCGCCCGAGCTGCAGTGAAAGCAATTGTGCAGTGGTGATCCGCCGGGCCATATCAGCCAACCGGATCTGGATGACCTGGTTGGCCGCCAGCGGGCGTCCGAATAACTTGCGCTCAGCCGTATAATCTATGACCTCAGTCAGACAGGCGATCGCGGAACCGATGGGCCCCCAGGTAATACCGTAGCGCGCCTGTGTTAAACAGGCCAAAGGCCCTTTCAGCCCGGTAACGTTTGGCAGGCGATTGGCTTCGGGCACCCGTACATTGTCAAAAAACAACCCGGAAGTGACCGAAGCCCGCAAAGACATCTTGCCGTGAATTTCCTGGGCCTCATACCCGGTCATGCCTTTTTCAAGCACAAAGCCCATGATACCGTCGTCGGTGTGCGCCCAGATGATGGCAATGTCAGCAATGTTGCCGTTGGTGATCCACATCTTGGAACCGTTCAGGAGCCAGTCATCGCCGTCACGTTTTGCATGTGTTTTCATACCGGCAGGATCAGAACCGCCATGCGCCTCCGTTAAGCCAAAGCAACCGATCACCTTGCCCGCCGCCATGTCCGGAAGCCAACGTTGTTTTTGCTGTTCAGAGCCAAAGGCGTAAATCGGATACATGCACAGGCTCGATTGGACCGAGGCAAAACTGCGCAAACCCGCATCCCCGCGTTCAAGCTCCTGGCAGATCAGGCCATAGGACACCGCGTTTAATCCCGCGCAGCCATAGCCCTCAATGGTTGAGCCAAACAGGCCAAGGTCCGCCATTTCCGGGATCAATTCGTCGGGAAACCGCGCCTTGTCAAAGGCCTCGCTCATCAGGGGTAGTGCGCGCTCATCTACAAATCGGGCGACGGTGTCCTGGATCATCTGCTCTTCTTCAGAAAGCAGGCTGCGGACATCGAACAAATCGGTTGGATTCAGTCTGGCCATGGGTACTCCGGATATCAACCGTAATCGGTTAAATTAAAGATAGGTTAAATTAAAGATAGGCTATTCTAAGTTGTACGGTGATGGTAGTCACCCTCACATTGTGATTTTTACGCGAAGTTGGTCCCTCCTTCTACAGAATCCACAGGGCTAAGCGGGGATACGGGTACCTGCTCTCTGAGACCTTAAAAAACAGGGAAGTTTTTTCAGAGCCTCCATGGATGGATTCACGGCGTGTCTCAGAGGGCAGGTACCCGTTTCGCTGCGGAATGGATGGTGCGCGACTTAAAGAATCGCGAGCAGCAGAACTCCCTCTACAGGTTTTGGATGCCGTGGGGGACGTGGCCGGTGGCGACGTGTTCACGCGCTGAATCACAGTGAACCTGCTGGTCGTCGAAGAAAATATCCGCACCGAACGCTGCCAGGAACGGCCCCTTCGGCTTGCCACCCAGGAACAGGGCTTCATCAATACGGATACCCCATTGTCTCAGTGTCAGGATGACACGCTTGTGAGCAGGTGCGGACCTGGCCGTTACCAGAGCTGTTCGGATGGGGTTGTCCTTAATGGGGTAAGCCGACTGGATACGATGCAGGGCCAGCATCAGTGGTTTGAACGGCCCTCCGGGCAACGGCGTATCAGCCCGCTGTTTTTCCTGTTGGGCGAATGCTTCCAGCCCCTCAGCATGGTAAATGCGCTCAGCCTCGTCACTGAAAAGTACCGCATCGCCATCAAAAGCAATACGTAGCTGACCGCTGTCCGGCCGGTGATGGGTGCCAGACAGAATCAAAGCGGCCGCGAATCCGGCTTGCAAAGTTTCACGCACATCCTCGCCGTGGCCAGACAAAAACAGCTGTGCATCAAGCGCTTTCATGTAACGAAACGGGCTTTCACCATTGGTAAACACAGCTCGTTTAATGTCGAGGTTGTGGTGCTCTATGCTGTTGAAAATACGCAAACCGGAATCGGCACTGTTGCGTGACATCAGGATGACTTCGACGCCCTGATGATTAACCCCATCATCGTTCAAAGCCAGTAGTTTCCTGACCAGCGGGAAAGCCACACCGGGCTGCAGGTATTCATTTTCCCGCGCCACCTGGTATTCTGCGTAGGCCTCAAGGCCCTTTGACTCATACACTTCATGGCTTTCATCAAGATCGAAAAGTGCGCGCGATGAAATCGCCACAACCAGTGGTTGCGGATCAACCCGCATAGTGTTATCTGCCATGCTTTCAGCATACCACTGCTGTTCTCAGAACGTGAGAAGCTCGTTTGCTGCTATCGAAATTGCTCGTTCAGTATTCGCTCTTCAAGTGAATGATCCGGGTCAAACAATAAATTCAACTCCGTTTGCTTATCCTGAAAGGCATCCACACGAATGACATTTCTCACTTCATGTGCATCTGCCGTCGCACTGACCGAGCGCTTGTAGTAATCAAGGATTTCAAAGCTCACGCGCGCAGAACTCGGTAATATCGCTCCGGTCCAGCGACGTGGGCGGAACGGGCTGATCGGCGTTAACGCCAAAGCATCGGTACCCAAAGGCAGAATCGGACCACGAACGGAGAAATTATAGGCCGTGCTACCCGCTGCTGTAGCGAGCAATATCCCGTCACAGACCAGTTCTTCCACCTTCACGACATCATTAACCAGGATACGTATATGCGCAGCCTGGTTGGTCTGTCGCAACAGCGATATTTCATTGATCGCAATGGCACTGACCGATGTACCTGACTCTGTTTCCACCTCCATACATAAAGGATTCAAACTTACTTTGTGTGCAGCAGCCAGCCGCTGCAACAGATCATTTTCGCTATAGCGATTCATCAGGAAACCAACATTGCCGATCTTCATTCCAAACACCGGCAAATCGCTGTCAATCACCCGATGCAAGGTACGCAGCATGAAACCATCGCCACCCAGGGCAACAATGACCTCAGCCTGGTTTAAATCACATTGCCCATAGCGCTCACGCATGGCAGTCGCTGCTGTCCCTGCGGGTTTTACCTGGCTGGCCACAAAATGAATTCGGGTCGATGCCACGGTTAACCAGTCGCCAGCAATAGCTGATCCAGGGAGCGGACAGCGACTGATACGGTAGCGTAATCCATTGACACCACGGCCTGCATGTCGTTCATCAGGTCAGAAACGCGCTTTACATCATCCGCATTGGCTCGTATCCAGCTATTGACCGGGTCTTTTGCATCCGGAAACTCCGCCAGCACTCTGCCCGCCAGTCTTCGGTGTTGAGAATACAATTCATTGCGCAGGTTGCCACGTGCATGTGCATGCCATTGCCCTTCAACAGGTAGTTTTTCCACGCAGTCACGTAACCAGGTCAGCCAAAGGTTGTCACCCAGGCCAAAGAAGACGGTCGCTACGCGCAGCACATCAGTTTGTCTCCTGGCCGCCGTCTCAACGACATCCAATGCGGGATAAAGCAAATGCAAACTTGCCGCCCGGTTTGCCAGAACCTTCGGCATACCGCCGACAAGCAAAGGCTCAGCACGTTCCCGCACCTGTACCATTTCTGCCGCATTGAGCGACCGCCTGATTTTCTTTTCCAACACTTCGAGGCCCGGTGCTAGCCGGTCGATCATCGCACGGATATCCAGCTTATGGCCAGGCTGGTTAAGCACCCAGCGGGTTGCCTGGCGCAACAGATTCCACATTGCCAGGATAGCGCTGATCTGCACGCTGCTGTCAACCTTGTTGTCCAGCGCCTCGATGCGGTTCCAGTAGTCGCGGGCCCTGAAAATTTCACGTGCAATGGTAAACGCTCTGGCAACTTCGGCCGCAGTAGCGTTGGTGTCCTCAAGCATGCGCAATGTAAATGAAGCACCCATACGGTTGACCATGCTGTTGGTTACCTGGTTCGCAATAATCTCACGCTTCAGACGATGCCCGTCCATGTATGAGCTGTACTTCTCCTGCAACGGTGTCGGGAAGTAAGCGCGCAGTTCCTCCGATAACCACGGATCTTCCGGTACATCGGAGTCGAGCAATTGCCGATACAGCATAATCTTGCTGTATGACAGTAAAACCGCCAGTTCCGGCCGGTACAGTCCCTTGCCGCTGAGACGGCGCCAGGTTAACTCATCGTCATCGGGCAACTGTTCCAGATCGCGATCCAGCAAGCCCTCGTTTTCCAGTACCGAAATGAAATGCTGCTTGGCGCCCAGGCGGGCACCGGTCAGGACTTCCATCATGGATATGGTTTGTGATTGCAGGTAGTTACTGCGCAACACCAATTGTGCAACTTCATCCGTCATCTCTGCCAATAATTGATTCCTGTTGCTGAGACTCAGTTTGCCCGCACGCATGACCTGGTTAAGCAGTATCTTGATATTGACCTCGTGATCGGAACAATCGACACCCGCCGAGTTATCGATGAAGTCAGTATTGATGCGACCGCCGGCCTGCGCGTATTCAATTCGCCCATGCTGCGTCAGGCCAAGGTTGCCGCCCTCGCCCACCACTTTGCAACGCAACTCATTACCATTGATGCGCAACCAGTTATTCTGTGCGTCACCAACCTCGGCGTTAGTCTCGCGGGAGGATTTGACATAGGTACCAATACCACCATTCCACAACAAATCCACCTCGGCCTTCAGTAAAGCACGAATTAAATCATTGGGTGGCAGTTGTTTTTCTTCTATGCCCAGCCAGGTACGCACTTCCTGGCTAAGCGCAATGCTCTTTTCCAGTCTGGAGAAAACACCGCCACCCTTTGAAATTCGTTTGCGGTTGTAGTCGTCCCAACCGGACCGCGGCAGTTTGAACAAACGCTTGCGCTCTTTGAACGATGCTTTGATATCCGGATCCGGATCCAGGAAAATGTGCATGTGGTTGAAGGCCGCCTTAAGCCGAATCTGGGTGGATAGCAGCATACCGTTACCAAACACATCTCCCGACATGTCACCGATACCCAGCACGCTGAACGGCTGCTTCTGAATATTCTTTCCCATTTCACGGAAATGGCGCTTGACCCCTTCCCAGGCACCGCGCGCAGTAATTGCCATGGCCTTGTGGTCGTACCCGACCGAACCACCGGACGCAAATGCATCGCCCAGCCAGAATCCACGCTCAAGTGCGATCGCGTTAGCAATGTCTGAAAACCTCCCCGTTCCTTTATCGGCTGCCACAACCAGATAAGGGTCATCTCCATCATGCCGGATCAGTCCGACAGGCGGGATGATCTTTTCTTCAACTAAATTATCTGTTATATCTAATAAACCATTGATAAATATCTTGTAACATTTTTTAACTTCTGCGGTCACTTCGTCACGGCTGCCATTCTTAGGCAGGTGCTTGACGACAAAACCACCCTTGGCGCCTACCGGCACAATGATCGTGTTCTTGACGTTCTGGGCTTTCATCAGACCAAGCACTTCGGTTCTGAAGTCCTCTTTGCGGTCCGACCAGCGCAGACCACCACGGGCAATCGCACCGCCGCGCAGATGGATGCCTTCCATATGCGCTGAAAATACCCAGATCTCCCTGTACGGCAGCGGTTTCGGCAGATGCGGCATTTTTGCAGAATCGAGCTTGAAGCTCATGTATTCAAGCAGTTCACCATCTTCCGCGAGCTGATAGAAGTTGGTCCTCAGCGTACCTTTGATGACCTCATAAAAAGAAAACAGGATGCGGTCTTCATCCAGGCTGCTAACCCTGGCCAGGGCGAGCCGGAAAACCTTTTTGATGGTAGCAACCTGTGTGTCGCGGTCCTTTCGGCGTGCAGCGACAACATTATCCAACAGCTCGAGCATTATTTTGTCAGTGCATTGTTTGATGGTCCAAAGGCCGTAGAGTGTCCGCTTCAGGTTTTTTCCCGCCAACTCTTTACGGTAATCACTCTCGCTATCCCGCGCCGGGTTGAACATGGCATCGAACAACTCCACCAGTAAACGGGCCATTAACGGGTGCCGGGCCAGGGTTTCTTCCATATAGGCCTGTGAATAGGTGATGCCGGTCTGCAACAGGTATTTGCAATAAGCCCGAATGCCCTTGACTTGCCGCCAGTCGAGCTGGCAGGCGAGAATCAGACCGTTAAAACCATCGCTGACTGTAATCCCGCGCCAGGTATTTTCGAACGCCTGCTGGAAACTTTCGCGCACAGTCTCAATGTCCAGGTCGATGCCATTGATGTAGACCATGTCGAAATCCTGAACCCAAATGGATTCCTGGTGTTCAAATTTCAACTCATACGGGCGTTCGCTGACTATGTGCAGGCCGAGGTCTTCAAGCATCGGTAAAACGTCCGATAAAGGAATCGACCGGTTCCGCTTGAATATTTTAAAACGAATAATGCCGCTTTCCCTGACCCGTGGGCGATAGAGGCTAAGCTGCAGATCATCGGTGTCTTTGAGCAGGGCGATTTTTTCAACATCGAACGCAGCAACCCAGGGGGACACATCTTCCATGTAAGCGGCAGGAAAAGCTGCGCCAATATTCCTGGCCAGTCGCAAACCTGTTTCTTCCCCGAGTTTCTGTACCAGAGTCCTGCTCAGGTCTTCATTCCAGGAACGCAGGGCGTTGACAATCTTGTTCTCCAGCGCACGTACGTCCGGTTGCGGCTCCGTCCCGGCCCTGGGCCGTACAATGACTTGTAAGCGGGCCAGTACAGATTCTGAAACCTGTACCACATAATCCAGCTTGTCTCCTTTCAAGGCTCTTTTGAGTATCCGCAGGATTTTTTTTCTGTTTTCCGTATTCCAGTGGTCCCTCGGTATATACACCAGGCAGGAAAAAAACCGGCCAAAACGTTCCCTGCGAATGAACAGACGAACCGTTTGGCGTTCCTGTAAATCAAGCACGCCTGTCGCAATAGCCAGCAATTCGGTACTGCTGGCCTGCAGCACATCGTCTCGCGGCAAGGTCTCGAGGATATGCAGCAGTGACTTCCAGGCATGACGGTTCTCTTTCAGGCCGGAGTTTTCCAATACCGTCTGGACCTTCATGGACACCAGCGGCGTATCGGAAGCCCGATACAGGTAAGCCTGTGAGGTAAACAGGCCGATAAAACGGTACTCACCAATGATCTTGCCATCCTCATCGAACCGCAATACACCGATGTAGTCCATGTAACCGCTACGGTGCATGGGTGACCGATTATTGGTCTTGGTAATAATCAGGGGGGCATTCTGGTCGAAACGTGCCTCACCACTGATGGAAGCCATTGGCCGGCTCAGTAAGGTCTTGCCATGTTCACGCAACAGGCCCAGTCCGGTGCCCACAACCACCTTCAGTAATGCGGTATCTCCGTCCTCAACTATGTCGTACATGCGCGCACCGATAAACATGAAATGATCGTCTCCAATCCACTTCAGGAAATTAATGCATTCCTTGCGCACCGCCTGGCTCAGATCCGGTGCATTCTCACCGAATTCTGCAATAGCAACAGCAAGGTTTTCCTTCATCAACTGCCAATCTTCAACCGTTGCCCGAACCATGCGCATACGGGATTCAAGCTGAGACCTGACTGATTCCAGCACCGCTGGCGCTGTCTGCTTATCTATCTGGACATGGATAAACGACTCTGCTGCAGATCGTTTGCCGGCTTTCGGCTGAAAGGCTTTCAGCTTGCCGTCGGAATCCCGTTCAACATTCAGTACCGGGTGAACAATCAGGTGTACACCCAGGTTCAGTTCCTGCATGACCATGCTGGTAGTGTCCACCAGGAACGGAATGTCATCATTGGACAGTTCGACGATGGTATGGGGGCAATCCCAGCCGTCCCGTTCTTTTTCCGGGTTGAATACGCGAATCAGCAATTCGCCGCGTTTACGCTGCTGTAGAAACTCCAGCTGCCTGGCCACCATGGTGGCCAGCATGACCGGCGTTTGCCGGCTCAGGTCCGCTATTGGCACCCGCTTGAAATAAATATCACTAAAAAACACGGCCTGCCTGGCAGCCCTGGCCGGCATCCGGTTGGTCAATACTGCCTTGATCTGTTCAAGTATTGACGGCTTCGATTTCTTACTTCCGGCTTGCACTGGCTGTCCCGATCCTGTCAGTTCTGAAGTTTGCGTATCGCGAAAATACGCTTGAGCGAAAGCTCATCACAGCTGCCTCTGTATTGATTGGGAAATTATAAAGACTTTGGGGGCCGGGTACATGGCTTTTATGGCCTGACAAGCCCTGCTTTACGGGGACCCGCAAAACTACAATGCTTAAACTCACGCTGCAACAGGTTGACCCAACCGGTTCAACTGGTTAATCTCTTATATATCTTTGAATCCCGATAGAAGGATATATATAAAAAGTATGGATCTGCAGCGCGCGTCACAGCATTTCAAGCTACTTTCTGACAGCACCCGTTTGCGCTTGTTGATGCTGGTTGATCGCGAAGAACTCAGCGTGGCCGAATTGGCGGCAATCACGCAGCTTGCGCAACCCCGTGTTTCCACCCACCTGGCCAAACTGAAAGAGGCGGGCCTGGTCAAGGACCGCCGTGAAGGTGTATTCGTCTATTACCGCATGGCCAGAAAAATTGCGGACAGCAGCCTGGCTGCTTTGTGGAAGTTATTGCGAACCAACACTTCCGACCCGCTCATTCAACAGGATGCTGACCGAACCGGACAGGTTTTGAATACACGCAGCGGTCGTTCGAACTGGGCCGACAGCGTTGCGGGCGATATGGAGCGCCATTATTCACCCGGTCGGACATGGGAGGCAACCACACGCGCAATCGTACAGCTTCTTGATCTTGGCGAGGTACTGGATGTGGCTTCAGGCGATGGCGTACTAGCCGAGTTGCTGGCACCCCGGTCACACAACATCAAGTGCCTGGATATCAGTCAGCGGGTTGTCGACGCCGGTAAAAAACGTTTGCGCAATTACGCGAACGTCAGTTTTGAACTGGGTGACATGCATGACCTGTCGGTTGCGAACGCATCATTTGACACAGTCCTGCTGATGCACGCGCTGACCTATACAAACAGGCCCGAAACAGTTTTCTCAGAAGCCGCCCGGGTGTTGCGGCCTGGCGGTCAATTGCTGGCGGTGACCTTGCAAAAACACCGGCACAAAAACTCTGTAATTGCTTACGACCACCTGAATCTCGGCTTCACGGAAGCCGAGTTGCGAAAACTCTGTATCGGTGCAGGCCTTGACCCACTTAACATCCAGCTGTCTGCTATCGAAAAACGAAGCCCTAATTTTGAGGTGTTAACGCTGCTCGCCGGCAAACCCGTTTAACCGGGGCCTGTGAGCACTTAGCCCGAACATTTCACCATGTATTCCCAGCCTTACAAAAACCCTGCACTGGTCGAACAGCTTGGTCGTCTGTTGAGCGAAAAAATTCTGCTGCTCGATGGTGCAATGGGCACCATGATCCAGGCATTGGAATTTGCAGAGGAGGATTTTCGTGGCCAGCGGTTCATAAACCACGCTCTGCCCTTACGCGGCAACAATGATCTGTTGAGCCTGACACAGGCAGAGAAGATCGGCGCTATTCACCACGGCTTTCTGCAAGCCGGCGCCGACCTGATAGAAACAAATACTTTTAACAGCACCAGTATTTCTCAGGCCGACTACGGACTGGAATCACTGGTCGGGGAATTAAATTTTGCGGCTGCGCAACTGGCACGTAGCGAAGTCGACCGCTTTTGTGCCCAAACGCCCGGCAAACCACGCTTTGTCGTCGGCATCCTGGGCCCGACCAACCGTACTGCTTCCCTTTCCCCGGATGTAAACCGGCCTGATTTTCGCAATATCAGCTTTGAGGAATTGCGTGCTTCCTATGCCGAGGCTGCCGCCGGGCTGATCGAAGGCGGCAGCGACATCTTGATGGTCGAGACCGTTTTTGACACACTCAATTGCAAAGCAGCCCTGATCGCGATTGATGACGTGTTTACAGCCGCGGGCTTGCGACTACCGGTCATGATCTCGGGTACGATTACCGATGCCAGCGGCCGCACACTGTCCGGACAGACCGTCGCTGCATTCTGGCACTCTGTACGGCACGCGAAACCTCTTGCTATCGGTCTTAATTGCGCACTGGGTGCAACCGAGCTCCGCCCATGGTTGCAGGAGTTGGCACGAATTGCTGAATGCCCGGTTAGCGTCCACCCCAATGCGGGCCTGCCCAACGAACTGGGCGAATATGACGACTCACCGGAACACATGGCCGCCGTACTGGCGGATTTTGCTGCAGAAGGGATGATTAACATCGCTGGCGGATGCTGCGGCACCACCCCGCGACACATCAGGGCGATTGCTGATGTACTGGAAAACCAGCAGCCCAGAACGATACCGGATGCCGTTCCATTTTGCCGCCTGGCGGGGTTGGAACCACTGACACTCACCCCCGAGCTGAACTTCGTCAATATCGGTGAGCGCACCAACGTCACCGGTTCGGCAATATTTCGCCGCCTGATTGAAGCAGATGATTTTGAAGCTGCAGTGGAGGTTGCCCGCCAGCAGATTAACAATGGCGCGCAGATCATCGATATCAATATGGATGAGGGGCTGCTCGACTCCAAAGCGGTTATGACACGTTTTTTACACCAGATCGGGTCAGAACCTGATATTGCACGTGTGCCGATCATGCTGGACTCCTCGCGCTGGGAGGTGCTGGAAGCCGGCCTGGCCTGTTTGCAGGGTAAAGGCGTAGTCAATTCGATCAGCCTGAAAGAAGGTGAAAGTATTTTTCTGCAGCAGGCACGAACTATTTTACGCTTCGGTGCGGCTGTAATCGTCATGGCGTTTGATGAAAACGGGCAGGCTGATACGCTGGATAAACGTATCAGTATCTGTGAGCGGGCATGGAAACTGTTAACCCGGGATGTTGGTTTTCCGCCTGAAGATATCATCTTTGACCCGAATATTTTCGCCGTCGCCACCGGTATCGAGGAACATAACAACTACGGGCTGGATTTCATTGAAGCCACCCGGCGGATCAAACAAGCCTGCCCCGGTGCCCTGATTTCCGGTGGGGTCAGCAATATTTCTTTTTCGTTCAGAGGCCAGGATCAGATCCGCGAAGCCTTCCACAGCGTCTTCCTGTACCACGCGGTTCACGCCGGCATGGATCTGGGCATCGTCAATGCCGGCCAGTTGGAGGTCTATGACGAGATCGACCCTGAATTGCGTGAGGCAGTTGAGGATGTAATCCTGAACAGGCGCCCGGATTCCACTGATCGTTTGCTGGAGCTGGCACAGGCATTCCAGGGTACACGCGCAGTTGAGGCGACTGACGAGGCCTGGCGGTCAGAGCCTGTAGAAGATCGTCTGAAACACGCACTGGTCAAGGGTATCAATGCTTTCATACAGGAAGACACCGAGGAGGCCCGGCTGAAATCATCGCGGGCGCTGGATGTTATTGAAGGGCCCCTGATGGACGGCATGAACGTGGTCGGCGACCTGTTCGGTGACGGTCGCATGTTTCTGCCCCAGGTAGTCAAAAGCGCACGGGTTATGAAACAGGCTGTGGCTGTACTGATTCCTTATATCGAAGAGGAAAAGCGTCTGGCCGGCATCAGTGGGAAAAAAGCGACTCGCATCCTGATGGCCACCGTCAAGGGTGATGTACACGACATCGGTAAAAATATCGTCGGCGTGGTACTCAGCTGCAATCATTACGATATTATTGATCTGGGCGTGATGGTGAACGCTGAAACCATCCTTGAGACGGCGCAAAAAGAACAAGTGGACATTATTGGCCTGTCCGGGCTGATCACGCCTTCGCTGGAGGAGATGCGTTTGGTTGCCGCCGAAATGCAGCGCCGGGGCATGCAACAACCCCTGATGATTGGCGGTGCAACCACTTCACCATTACATACCGCACTGCGTATTGATCCGGAATATTCCAACGGTGTTTTCTGGGTCAAGGATGCATCCCGGGCGGTGGGGGTGGCGCGGAAACTCAGCAGTGACAGTGATCGAAAAATATTGTCTGAAAGCGTAGCTCAGGATTATAAAAACCTGCGAGAGCGACGTGCAAAAGGCAGTTCACGCACACCACCGGTCAGTCTTGCAACCGCCCGCAGCAATGCATTTTCACCACCCTGGCGCGCAGCCGAAATCAGCCAGCCGGCCAACCCCGGCGTACATGTTTTTGACGATATTGAATTGGCTGAGTTACTGCCGCTGATCGACTGGACACCATTTTTCCAGACCTGGGAGTTACAGGGGCGTTATCCCGCTATTCTTGCGGACAAAGAAAAGGGTGAAGCCGCCCGCGCCCTGTTCGCAGATGCCAGGGCCATGCTGCAGAAAATCGTTGCTGAAAAATGGCTGCGTGCGCGTGCGACTGTCGGGATTTTCCCGGCATCGTCAGAGCAGGATGATGTTGTCATATACAGCGATGAATCCCGAAAAACAGAGCATCAGCGGCTGAACTTTCTGCGCCAGCAAAAAGCCAAGGCTCCTGGCCGCTATAACCGGTGTCTGGCAGATTTCATTGCGCCCGTATCATCTGGCCACAATGATCACATCGGACTATTTGCTGTTACAGCCGGATTGGGAATAGAAGATAAGCTGGCAGAATTTGATAAAACCCATGACGAATACTCGTCCATCATGCTCAAAGCACTGGCTGACAGGCTGGCCGAAGCACTTGCGGAACACACTCACCGCCTTGTGCGCCGATCGTTATGGGCATACGACCCACAGGAATCGCTGGACAACAAAGCCCTGATCGCCGAGAAATACAGGGGTATCCGCCCTGCCCCCGGCTACCCGGCCTGCCCGGACCACAGCGAGAAGGAAAAGATATTTGCACTGCTGGATGCTGAGAATAATTCCTGCATGCAGCTGACCAGCGGCTACGCCATGTTACCCGCTGCCTCTGTTAGTGGTTACTACTTTGCCCATCCGCAAAGCACTTACTTTATATTGGGCAATATTCTCGAAGATCAGCTGCTGGACTACGCGCAGCGCAAAAACGTCAGCCCTGAGCAGGCGCGCAGGATGTTGGTGGCGAATATTTTGCTGTGATCAAACACGGCCCGGTTGATCATGCCGCCCACTACTACCAGATCAAATCATCCGGCACCGGATGCTGTTCTTCGCCTTTTCTCTCAGCACCCTGCAGAGCGGGTACATGGTCGGGCGCGAACTGACGCACTTCTTTACTGCTGGTCTGTTATATCCAGAAGTTCAATTTCAAACACCAGGGTAGAATTGGGCGGAATGGGACCGCCACCGCCTTCACCATAGGCCAGTTCCGGTGCAATGTAGAACACGAACTTACTGCCTGTCGGCATCAGTTGCACACCTTCAGTCCAGCCTGCAATTACCCTGTTCAGGGCAAAAGAAATTGGCTCGTTACGGGCATAGGAACTGTCAAACTCAGATCCATCGAGCAGTGTTCCACGGTAGTGTACTTTGACGGTATCTGTCGCGTTCGGCCTGGCGCCATCACCCATTGTCAATACTTTATACTGAAGACCGCTGGCAGTGGTTTGAACACCTTCTTTAAGCTTGTTCCGGGCCAGAAACTTCTGACCTTCAAGCAGGTTTTCATTGCCGACAGCCGCAGTCTCAGCCTGCTGGGCGGCTTTTCTTTTCTCTACGTACTGCTGACGAATCGTAGCTGCCTGTTCATCTGTCATTGCCAACTCATCGCCCAGATAGGTTGCACGAACGGCATCAACCAATGTGTCTATATCTATATCGGCACCTTGGACAAGTAATGATTTACCCACATCCATACCAATGATGTAGCCCAGTTTCTGTTCATCTGTATTCAATTCAATTGCCCATGTATTAATTGAGAATGCGGTGGCAGCCAAAAGCAAACCACATCGCCTGGTGGAATTCATTCTGTTATCGCTCCTTTTAAGCAGAGTGTGAATTGTCCACATATCCGACCTGATGCGCAAACAAAAATTTTCCGGATAATAAGCTGCGGTATGCTTTGCGTTATGAATTCTCTCATTGCAACATTGGTGTTTTACCAGGTGCTATTGCTCGGCATTGGCTGGTAGGCCAGCACATATTATTGGTTTGCGCACGCTCTGCAGTTATAATCGCCTGTTACTCAATATGGCCT
>ENA-OSCG01000008-OSCG01000008.1-marine-sediment-metagenome-genome-assembly--contig:-NODE-8-length-48683-cov-9.047833_pt1 | contig 48683 bp, 37 predicted proteins | sample MGYA00237880_ERZ529332 | MGnify/ENA primary metagenome ERZ529332 (study PRJEB26373, sample SAMN05710708) | marine sediment metagenome | biome: marine; feature: ocean trench; material: sediment... | reverse complement strand
TGTGCAAAGCATATCGGTTACCCGGCGACAACTTGCTGCTTCGCAATACCCGTACCGGTAAGCGGGCAGTGGTTACGCCCGATGTCTATGCCGCTTTAGTCAGTTGTAGCCTGTTTCGCACCCTGGATGAACAAGTAGCGCGCATCATCGACAGCAATCCGGGCATGCAGGGGCAGCAGGCCAATATCTGCGATGTGCTGCGATCCATGCTGGACAGCGGAATGATGCTGTCTGCCAGGAAAACCTGTGATCTGCTCAAACGGCCAGCAGAACAGGCACCAACTGACAGGGAAAAGGGCGAACACAGGGATAGGCCCGTGGTGGTTATCATCACCTGGGAAAGGCCGCTGGCACTGGAACGCCTGCTTAAATCGATCCGGGCAAATTGTGCCATTGACAAGATTCATCAGCTTTATGTGGTTGACGATTCTCGTAAGCCAGAAAATATCAATAAAAATCGAGAGTTGACAGCAATGTTTGCGCTCCAGATAAAAAGATCAATCCAGTATTTTGGCCAGACGGAGCAGCAGGCCCTGCTGGAAAATCTATCCAGGCAGCTGCCGGCACATGAAGAAGCAATTCGCTTTCTTGCTGATCAGTCCCGCTGGCGTGAGTACTGGACCAGTGGCCTGGCTCGCAACCTTGCGCTGCTTCTTTCTTGTGGCCGTCGCTTAGTGATGATTGATGACGATAGCATCTGTGATGTTTATGATCCCGGTCGGCCAAGGCCCGACATCACATTTTCCGATAGCCCCCGCGAGGCTGATTTTTTCCGTACTGCGCAGGAGTGGGCATCACAACAACTACCACTGAATCCGGATCCCATCGACCGGCATATGCAATGCCTGGGTTTGACCTTTTCGGAGGCGTTGAAGGTGCTTGGACAAGGCAACCTGAAGCCGACCAGCTTCGCCAATGCAAGCGCCCTGGAGGTCGCTGAACTACAAGTGGATTCTCCAGTACTGATCACCCAGTGTGGCTCATTCGGCTGCCCCGGCACCAATACGAATACCTGGCTACCGGATATGTCGCCGGCGTCAATCGATCACATGCTCGCGTCTCCACAAAAAACCGCCAACGCCTTAAATACCCGAATGGTCTGGACCGGCCGCCACCAACCACATTTTTCACCACGGCCCAATATGTCGCAGATAACCGGCTTTGATAACCGGCAGATGTTGCCACCCTATTTCCCCATTTTGCGTGGTGAAGACAGGTTGTTTGGCTATTTGCTGGACTTCATCATTCCAACTGCCGTCATCCTGGATTACCCCTGGGCTATACCTCACCTGCCCATTCCACAGCGGCAATGGCAGGACGCAGATCGCGATTTCACGCCCGCTCCATCTTTCCCGTTGTTCTTTTCTGAGTGGGTACTGGAGAACAAAGCATCCTGTCACGCTGAACAACCGGCAGAGCGCCTGGCAGCGCTATCGACCTTGTTCAGCGACCTGGCGGCGAGCCCGGATAACTCATTGATTGCACGCCACCTTGATGCTGTCCTGCGTGATACGTCAGAACTGTTACACCACCTCGATGGCTTACTGACCAGCGCCGATTCTGCACCTGCCGAGTGGCAGGAGTACCTCAAACAGGGAATCGAACAGTTACGTAAAGAGGTCAGTCATGAAGATGGCCCGGTTAAGGGGCAGCCTCAGTCATTGGAGGGTGCAGAGTTGATCGCATTCTGGAAGAAAGCCTGGGGCGGGTTTGCTGCTGCGTTGGAGGCCTGGCCGGAGATTCGGCAGGCCGCGGCCGAAATCATCGGGGCTGAACCGTCATCGGGGGTGGGTTAGCCCGAACCTTTCATCAAGTCAGCCCCAATTTTCTCCAGCAACAGCGCACCGAAAAAAAGGCCCCGGTGTTACCCGGAGCCCAAGCTTGATGAAACACAATCCCCCTGGTGGTCCAACAAGGTTGGTCGACACTGAATGTTTTTTAGTTGTCGAGTAAAAAGCTTCTTAGTAAATCAAAATCAGCCGGCATTACTGTACTCAGAACCTCCTTGTCGGCCACCTCCTGCAATTCGGCAGGCAGCGGCACAGAGCGATTCAGGGCGGATTCCAGTGTCTCCCTGAATTTGGCTGGATGAGCAGTACACAGGAACACACCTGTTTCATCATCACCCAGGCTTGCTTGCAGCGCCTGCCAGGCTAACGCACTGTGGGGATCCGCCAGGTAACCCATGGCATCGAGCGTACGCAACGCTTCCAGTGTTTCTTCATCTGTAATCGGGAAAGACGTGAGCAGGTCCTGCAACACCAAGCCGTGACGTTCGCCAAGTTCCAGCACCCGGGGGAAATTATTCGGCAGGGAAATATCCATGGCGTTGGTCACGGTAGCCACCGCCGGGCGCGGCTTCCACTGACCTGAGCGCAAAAACCTCGGTACCGTATCGTTGCGGTTGGTGGCCGCGATCATCCGCTTAACCGGCAGACCGATGGCGTGGGCCAGCAAGCCGGCGGTCACATTGCCAAAATTACCGCTGGGCACACTGTATACCGGCCTGATCCCGCGTGGCAGCCTGGCGGCGGCCTCAAAATAGTAACAAACCTGGGCCAGCAGACGGGCAACATTGATCGAGTTGGCTGAATTGAGCCCCACCTCAGCAACCAGTCGCGGATCATCAAAAGACTGCTTGACCAGGCGCTGGCAGGCATCAAAGTCGTCTTTGATAGCAATGGTGCGGATATTACCGCCCAGCGTACAGAACAGTTTCTCCTGTAATGGCGTAACTTTACCCTGCGGATATAACACCACCACATCAATACCCGGCTGAGCATAAAAAGCGAGTGCTACTGCCGCCCCGGTATCACCGGAGGTCGCTGTCAATATGGTTGTTCGCCGGCCTGCGCTGAACCCGGCCAGGCACTGTGCCATAAAACGTGCCCCGAAATCCTTGAATGCCAGTGACGGCCCGTGAAAAAGCTCAAGTGCATGAATTCCTTCGGAAACAGTTACGAGCTTAAGCGGGAAATCGAAGGCCCGTCTAACGCAATCGTGTAAAACATCCGCAGCCATCGACTCCCCGACCAGGTGCTGCAATATAACCGCACTGCGACTGACAAAATCCATCTCCAGCAGTCCCTGAATACCGCCCAACGGTTCAAGCTTCCCCGGGAAAAACAACCCCTGGTTCTTGCCTAATCCGATCACAACGGCCTGAGGAAAGCTAACGCTTTGTTCAGGGTGACTTATATTGATGAACTGCATGGTTTTCAGGTCTCTGCTTCAAACTTCTCTGGCACCGGCAAGATCTGCCCGACAGATGTGTACAAAACCAGCTTCATTTTTAACGTAGTGCTGTTGCAGCCACTGTGCCGCTGCTTCCGCCACACGGCTGTCGTCGACGATACAGAACACGGCCGGTCCAGAACCGGATATCCCCACGGCCAGCGCTCCCATCCGGGTCAGTTCAGCCCGGGCTGTCGCAAAGCCTGGAAGCAAAGACTTACGGTACGGCTCTGCCAGTAAATCAACCAGACACTCAGCTGCGGCACCGGCCCCTCCCTGGTGCAATTCATGTACAAACAACGCGAACTGCGCCCCGTGGGTAACCACCGTTTGGCGGTCATAAGCCGGCGGCAAAACCTCCCGCGCCGTACGGGTTTCCAGCCGGGTGCCCGGCCACGCCACCACGGACTGCCAATGGCCCGGCCATGGCAGCGCATACTGGCGTGCAGTGCCCGGTATACATAAACGTAATCCCCCGAGCAGGCATGGCGCGATATTATCCAGGTGGACCTCGCCGCTGATACTGGCTTCCATTTCTGCCATCAGTTGTAACAATGCAGGGCGGTCCAGCGGACGACCAAAATAATGGTTCAGCGCCACCAGCGTGGCCACGATGGAACTGGCGCTGGAACCCAGTCCGCTACCTACCGGCAAGCGTTTTTCCAGGCTAAGTTTCAGCGGTTGGACAGCAACGCCCATCGAACGCGCAGCCTGCTCAAAGCGCCGACATGATGTGATAACAATATTCTGTTCCTGGTCCTGTGGCAGTGCGTGAGCGAATGGCCCGTCAACGCACAAGGTCCAGTCGTCCGTCGTGCCAGGGATAATGCTGACACAATCGCCCAGCAAGCTGCCGTCCACAGGAGCCAGCGCAAGGCCCAGGGCATCAAAGCCTACCGAGAGATTGCCGGAAGATGCCGGCGCATAAACGGTCAGTTTTCTTTTCTTCGGCGTCTTTTCCTTCGATGCCTTTTCCTTTGACATGGGGTAGCTCACAAGTCCAGCGGCCTCCAGGCCGTCCGTAACAGATCGCCAAAAACCCCGGCTGCGGTTACATCCGCGCCGGCACCATAACCTCGTAACACCAACGGTATAGGCTGGTAGTAGCGGGTGTGCAACACCAGTGCATTTTCACCATCACGAATTGAACCCAGCGGGGCGTTCTTCGGTATAACATCCACCGAAACGCTGCAACGCCCGTTCTCAATCCGACCGACGTAGCGCAGCACACCACCCTCCGCTTTCGCACTTTCAACACGCGCGGCAAATCCTTCATCCAGTTCTTTCAAGCGCTCAATGAGTCCATCATTGTCAGCATCAGCGGCAAACCCGCTTTCAATCACCGGCTCAACTTCAATGTCATCCAGCTCGAGCTCGAGGTTTACTTCACGCGCGATAATCAACAGTTTTCGCGCTACGTCCATACCGGATAAATCGTCCCTCGGATCCGGCTCGGTAAAGCCCAGTTGTATGGCCTTTTCAACCGCAGCCGAAAATGCGACGCCGTCTTCGAGCAAGCCGAAAATCATCGACAATGAGCCGGACAATATGCCACCAAATGACTTGAGCTCATCACCTGATCGCATCAATGATTGTAATGTGTCAATGAACGGCAGGCCGGCTCCTACATTGGTTTCATACATGAACTTGCGAAAATGCCGTGCGGCAACTGTTCGCATTTCACGGTAATAAGCCATGCTGGTGGTATTGGCTTTCTTGTTGGCCGCCACGACGTTGAACCCATTGGCCAGAAAATTCGCGTACTCCGCTGCCAGCCCTTCATCCGCTGTGCAGTCAATAATGGTGGGGTTCAGCAGACCCAGCCGTTGGCGGATCGCGATAATGTCATCTATCGTCCAGGCACTGCCCTGTTCTTCAAGATCCTGCTTCCAGTTGGCCAGTTCAATCGTATCGTGACCAACCAGCAGTTTCCGGCTGTTGGCTATTGCACGAACACGTAATTCTTTATGACCGGCAGTCAAGCTGACATCCTGCTTCTGAAACTGTTGCAGCAACGCCGAACCGACATTGCCACAACCCAGCAGGATGACATCCATATGGCTGGTGTGGCTGAAGAATGCGGTATGACAGGCCCTTAAAGCGGGTCTTGCAGACTGTTTTTCTACCACCACGGCGATTGCACACTCCGTTGATCCTTGCGCGATCACCTCTACATTGACCCCGGCGGCAGACACGGCACTCAAAAACCGTGCGGCAATGCCACGATAATGATTCATGCCGTCTCCAACCAGCGTGATGACCGAACGTTGATCCAGTACAGATATGCCGCTGACCAGTCCATGCAGCAATTCAAAATGAAACTCTTCAGCCAGTGCTTTGCTCGCCCGCTTGGCATCGCTTGAGCGCACACACAGCGTGATACTGTATTCCGACGAGGACTGCACAATCAGCAGCACCGAAATGGTCTGACTGGCCAGCGCTTCCATCACGCGCTGCGCTACACCGACACGCCCGCGCATACCGCCGCCTTGCAGTGTAATGCTGGCCACATCATCCAGGTGCGAAACACCCCTGACAACTACCGGCTTGCGGGTGTTGGCATGGATCAGGGTGCCGGCAAGTTCAGGGTGGTAGGTGTTCCTGATCTCGCAGGGAATTCCAGCGCTCATCAACGGTGTCAGCGCTTTGGCACTGATAACCCTGGCACCAAAAAACGACAGCTCCATGGCCTCCTCATAGCTGGCTTCTTCCAGGCATTTCGCGCTGGCAACGATACCGGGGTCCGCAGTAAAAAAACCGTCCACATCTTTCCAGATCTGCAGGCAGCGCGCCTTAAGTGCTGCTGCCACTGCTGCCGCGGAGTAGTCTGAGCCGTTGCGGCCCATTAATTGCGGCCTGCCCGCGGCATTGCGCCCGTAAAAACCCGGCAATACCAGGATGCTGTGCTCACCGCTTAAAGCCTGTTGCAACAGCGGCCCCGCCGCTTCAATGTCCACCAGGCTATCGTTGTAACTATCATTGGCCGGCGGTAATACATCAGTATCCGACCAGCGGGCAGGGTGCCCCTGGGCTTGTAACAGATCACACATCAGGCGGCTGCTAAACCCCTCACCCGCAGACAGAATCTCAGCACGTGCCTGCGGAGGACACTGCTCAAGCAATGCAGCACCTTCCAGACGGGAGCCTAAACGTTTTTGCTGTTCCGGCAAAAATGCTGTTGCTGTGGGGCAGCTCAAACCTGCCGCCTGCATTTCATGCAGGATTTCCTGTTGCTTGTCTCTAACGCTATTGAGTACAACTCTGAAATCACCACCCTCGACCGCGGTTGTTATCGCTTTTTCCAGCAGGTCCGTGATTCCATACACAGCCGACAGCACAACGATGACTTTTTCATCACTCGCGGCATCACTGATAATGCCGGCAGCCGCAAGAAAACCTTTCAAGCTTACCAGCGAAGAACCCCCGAATTTCTGAATCAGCATATGCTGCTACTCCGCCCGCTCATACGCTTGCTGGTGGACCGAGCGAACCGCACGGCCGGATGGATCATCCAGTTCCCGCAGGCTGGCGTCCCATAACAGTGCTTCCGGAGTACTGCAGGCAACCGATGGACCACCCGGCACACACTCGGCCGCACTGGCCAGCGGATAGTGGCTTTCAAATATGCGCCGGAACAGATAAGCCTCCTCGGTCGCCGGTGTGTTGAAAGGAAATCTTTTGGCCGCCTGTGCCATTTGCCTGGCACTGACTTCAGTTTTTGCATAATCGCGAATGCTGTCAATCCAACTGTAACCAACACCATCGGAAAACTGTTCTTTTTGCCGCCAGACGATTTCTTCTGGCAGCAGGTCGCTGAAAGCTTCACGCAATATTTGTTTCTCCATTTTCCCTTCAGTAATCATTTTATCTTTCGGGTTCAGTGACATAACCACGTCCAGGAATTCACGATCCAGAAATGGCACGCGGGCCTCTACGCCCCAGGCAGCCATCGCTTTATTGGCACGCAGGCAATCATAACTGTGCAAACGGGACAATTTACGCACGGTTTCCTCATGAAAAGCGCGTGCATTGGGTGCCTTGTGGAAATACAGGTATCCACCAAACACTTCATCCGCGCCTTCACCCGACAACACCATCTTGATGCCCATGGCATGAATCTTCCGTGCCAGCAGGTACATGGGCGTGGCCGCGCGTATGGTCGTTACGTCGTAGGTTTCGAGGTGGTAGATCACCTCGTCCAGCGCGTCCAGGCCTTCCTGTAGTGTAAATGTGAAGCCGTGGTGCACGGTACCGATGTGCGCTGCAACCTTTTCTGCAGCGGCAAGGTCGGGCGCGCCCTCAAGCCCGATAGCAAAGGAATGCAGCCGTGGCCACCAGGCCGGGCTGCGCTCCTGGTCTTCAACCCGCATGCTTGCATGTTTCTGTGTCAGCGCAGCAATAATGGACGAATCCAGACCGCCGGAAAGCAGCACCCCGTAAGGAACATCAGTCATCAGATGGCTGATCACCGCTTTTTCCATGGCCTCACCGATGGCCTGCACATCCGTCACGGCGTGTTCGACCGCAGAAAAATCCTGCCAGGCGCGCTGGTAATATTGCCTGGGCTCTTCATCATCGCTCAGCCAGTAATGCCCGGGTGGAAATTCCAAAACCACGTTACATATACCTACCAGGGCTTTCATTTCTGAGGCTACGTATAACTGGTGCTCATCGTCGAAACCATAATACAAAGGAATGATCCCGATGGGGTCACGGGCGATCAGGTAACGGCCGGCAGTTTCATCGTAGAGGACAAAGGCAAACATGCCTTGCAGGTCATTTAAAAAACCACTGCCTTTTTCCAGGTACAGCGGCAGGATCACTTCGCAATCAGATTCAGTGCTGAATTCATAGCAATGTGCCAACTGCGTGCGTAAGGACTGGTGGTTGTAGATTTCCCCGTTTACTGCCAGTGACTGTTTGCCATCGGGTGAAATCAGCGGCTGTGCACCGGTGTTGACATCAACAATGGCCAGCCGCTCATGGGCCAGCACCGCACCGTTACAGGTGTGTATACCACTCCAGTCCGGTCCGCGGTGGCGTAACAACCGGGACTGGCGCAATGCGGTTTGGCGCAGAGCCTGCAAATCGCCACTGATATTAAGTACAGCAAATATTGAACACATGACAAAACCCTTAGAGATAACATTACAATTCCCAGCTTGCATGATACGTTCAGAATGAGCGTCATGGAACCACCTGCAGCAGAAACAATAAGATCAGCGCATACGGTTTTGCAGTTTTGCCAGCGCCTCGCTACCCGGATTCAGCTTTGCAAAGTCAATGTCTTTCAATGGCGTATGCGAAGTACCATAAATATGATGCATTTCTGGTAATTCACTATTGATAAACAATAATCCGGTTACCACTTCGCCGCGGGCACGTTGTTGTTCCAGGTAACGCAATACGCCACTGCGGCTAGTAGCATCGTAACCGCTGTCGGTCTTTCTAAGCAGCAATTTTGAGCCGTCGTGTAACTCAATAACTGTGCTTTCCCCCTCTGCATACGCCACTTTGATTTCAGTTGCCGGCGGAATAAAGTCTGTTTGCAAAGCCGGGTGGTAGTGGTCGCGTGTGTAGGAATAGCTCTTGGTTGAGCCGACGTGGTCGTTGAATGTCACACACGGGGAAACTACATCCAGAACCGCACAGCCAGGATGCATGACGCCGGCCTTGATCAAGGTAACCAGTTGTTCGCGGTCCCCTGAAAAGCTCCTCGCCACGAAACTGCCGCCCATTGAAATAGCGGTAGCCACCGAATCGATATTTTTCCACTGGTTGACAGCGCCTCTCTTAGACCGGCTGCCTTTATCAGCTGAGGCGGAAAACTGGCCTTTGGTTAGACCATAAACCCCGTTGTTTTCAATAATATAAAGCATATTAACATTACGTCGAACAACGTGGCCAAACTGCGCGAAACCAATGGATAAGGAATCACCATCACCGGAAACACCAATGCAAACCAGATCGCGGTTACCGGCCATCGCACCAGTGGCAACCGATGGCATGCGTCCATGCACCGAGTTAAATCCATGCGCACCTGAAATAAAATACGCCGGCGTTTTTGAAGAACAGCCTATACCTGACAGCTTGATTACTTTCTCGGGCGCAATCGATAGCTCCCAGAACGCCTCGACAATCGCTGCGGTGATTGAATCATGTCCACAGCCGGCGCACAGCGTCGACAAAACACCCTCATAATCTCGCCTGAACAAACCGAGCTCGTTGGTTCTTTGTCCGGGCAGGTCGATCCTTGGTTTGGCGATATAAGTCATGCCACGACCTCCACTTGTAAATGTTCGCACAGACCTTTCACCACGCAGTGGCTCGGAATGGGCATGCCGTTGTAGTGCAACACCGGGATCAACTTGGCGGCATTGGTATTGGTTTCCAGTATCAGCAAGGAACGCATTTGTGCATCACGGTTTTGCTCAACCACAAACACGGTCTCATGCTTTTCAATAAAATCGCTGACCTCGCCATTAAATGGAAATGCCCGGACTCGCATATAATCCGCATGAATGCCGTTTGCACTCAGCGTATCCAGTGCTTCGATAACAGCACCATCTGAACTGCCGTAAGCGATAATGCCAATGGTGGTCGCCTGGCTTGCGGTTCTGAATACAGGTTCAGGCACCAGTTTCCTGGCCGTTTCCCACTTGACCATCAGGCGATCAACAATCTCGATATACTCATCTGAGTTCTCGGTATAGGCACCAAACTTGTTGTGACCTGAACCACGTACAAAATATGCGCCTTTAGGATGTTCGCCAGGAAGGGTTCGGGAAGTAATGCCATCACCATCCGTGTCAAGATAACGGTAAAATTTCTCCAGCTTCTCAACTTCCTCGATGTTGAGAACCTTACCCCGGTCCGGCTGGTAGTTATCATCCCACTCAAGTTCCGGAATCATCCAGTCATTCATGCCGATATCAAGATCGGAAAGCACGAACACCGGCGTTTGCAGGCGCTCGGTGAGGTCGAAAGCCTTAACCGCCATCTCAAAACATTCACTCGGATTGGCAGGCAACAGCAAAGGGTGGCGCGTATCACCGTGTGAGGCATATGCACAAAGCATGATGTCGCACTGTTGTGTGCGCGTCGGCATACCGGTAGATGGCCCGACGCGTTGCACATCAAAAAACACCGAAGGAATCTCAGCGAAGTAGGCAAAACCAATGAATTCGCTCATGAGCGAAATACCCGGACCCGATGTGGGTGTAAATGCACGGGCACCTACCCAGTTGGCACCCAACACAATGCCGGCCGCCGCCAGTTCATCTTCTGCCTGCACGATACAGTAATTTTTCTCACCGCTGTCCTGGTCTTTACGGAACATTTCACAATAGTGGTTGAAAGCATCCATCAGCGAGGTCGAGGGCGTAATCGGATACCAGGCACCGACCGTAGCGCCTGCATACACACAACCCAGAGCGGCGGCTGAATTTCCATCCATAAGAATGTGCTTGCTGTTATCACCCATGGTTTCAGCCCGTACCGGAAGCGGGCAGGTGAAATTCTCAGTGGCGTAATCAAAGCCCAGCTTTATGGCCTGCAGATTACTGTCCACCAGCTTGGGCTTACTGGCAAAGGTTTCTTCCAGCAAAGCTCGCAAAATCGTCTTGTCTATGTCCATCAGCGCGGACAAAACACCCACATATGCCACATTTTTCATCAGGATACGCACGCGGGCATCGCTGAAATGTTCATTGCAAAGCTTGGCCAGCGGCACCCCGAGCACGGTGATGTCATCGCGGCTCATTTGACGTTCGCGCGGCCAGGTTGAATCATAAATCAGGAAGCCGCCGGGGCTGACACCGGCCAGATCCTGTGCGTAAGTCTGGGCGTTCATAGCCACCATCACATCCACACGGCCGGAGCGGGACATATACCCTTTGTGGTTGGCGCGCACTTCATACCAGGTCGGCAAACCCTGGATATTGGATGGAAACAGGTTTTTGCCGGTCACCGGTATGCCCATGCGAAACAGGGCTTTCATCAGCAAACTGTTGGCGCTGGCAGAACCAGTGCCATTGACTGTGCCTATTTTCAATACGAAATCATTAACTCGGCTCATCAACGCGCGCCTTTTCTGTTGTAATTCTGGCCGCTGTGGTCGATGGCACGCGGGAATTTGAACAGTGATTTCTGCATATCCCATGCAGCCGTCGGGCAGCGTTCAGCACACAGGCTGCAATGAATGCAAAGATTCTCGTCCTTGACCATGATCCGGGAAGTTTGTTTCAGCGCTGCGGAAATAAATAGCGGCTGATCTTTATTCCGGCGCGGTGCCTTCAGCTGGCTGAGCAATTGTTCTTTTTCTGCATCTGCTGTGATGGTCAGGCATTGTGTCGGGCAGATGTCCAGGCAAGCGTCGCATTCGATACACAGTGACTCAAAAAATACAGTCTGAATGTCGCAGTTCAGGCAGCGCTCGACTTCCTGTTGCGCCTGCTCAGCCGTAAACCCCATCTCAACTTCAGTAACGAGGTCCTTGAACCGTTGCGATAAGCCCACGTGTTCCATTTTGCGCCGGGCCGCAGGATCGAAATCGTTGGAATAGCTCCACTCGTGCATGCCCATTTTACGGCTGCCGAGATTCATCAGCACCGGCAGGCGTTCGTGCAGGTCTTCCCCCTGGCAATGGCGGTGAATGGAAATGGCGGCCTGGTGACCGTGTTCGACCGCCCAGATAATGTTTTTGGGTCCGAAAGCCGCATCACCACCAAAAAACACGCCGGGCAAAGTGGACTCAAAGGTAATTTTATCCACTACCGGCACCTCCCATTGGTCAAACTCAATGCCGAGATCACGCTCGATCCATGGAAATGAGTTTTCCTGACCAATGGCCAGAATCACATCATCACAGGGAATAATGACATCACCGGTGCTCCACTGGTTGACAATCCGTCCATGTTCGACCTCGTACTCTACTTGCTCGAACTTCATTCCGGTAAGACGGCCGGCTTCGATTACAAACTCTTTAGGCGAGTGATTAACGACGATCTCGACGTTTTCTTCCTCTGCATCATCGAGCTCCCAGTCGGATGCCTTGAAGAAGTCCCGTGGTTTGCGCGCCATGACTTTTACATCCTGGGCACCGATACGCAATGATGTGCGGCAACAATCCATGGCGGTATTGCCCACACCGATGATCAACACACGTTTGCCAACGGCATCGAGGTGCCCGAAAGCGACTGACTCCAGCCAGGCGATGCCGATATGGATGTTGTCTGAACCGGCTTGCCGCCCGGGAAGCTGCAGTTCCTTACCCCTGGGTGCGCCGCTGCCGACGAATACTGCATCATAGCCCTGGTCCAGCAGGTCTCGCATGCTTTCGACGCGATGGTTCAGGCGAAGATCAGCACCCATGTCTACGATATAGCCGATTTCTTCACCAAGGACCTTTTCCGGCAAGCGAAATGAGGGGATGTTTGACCGCATCAGGCCGCCGGGCTCGGCCAGCGACTCAAAAATCGTGCATTCATACCCCACCGGCAACAGGTCGTTGGCCACCGCCAGCGACGCACAGCCCGCACCGATCAGGGCAATCTTCTTACCGTTTTTCTTTTTGGGGACAATCGGCAAACGACCACTGATGTCTTCGTCGCGGTGATCCGCAGCGACCCGTTTGAGACGGCATATGGCCACCGGCTCTTGATTGGTGCGCCCACGCCGGCAGGCAGGTTCACAGGGGCGATCACATACGCGACCCAGTATGCCAGGGAAAATGTTGCTTTCCCGGTTCAGCATATAGGCATCTGTAAATTCACCCTGGGCAATCAGGCGAATGTACTCAGGCACATCCGTATGCGCAGGGCAGGCCCATTGGCAGTCCACTACCTTGTGGAAATGGTCTGGGTTATTTGTGTCGGTTGGCTTCATCTTTGATTCCAAACACTCCGCGCGTTCCCTGCTCCCCGGTCCGGGCCGGGAACCTGTCAGGCTTGCCCGATCGTAGCGAGGTAAAACCCGACAGGCTCCCGGCCCGCATATTGCACCAACCGGCCTCAGGTCTCGTTGTAATTAATTGAATCATGTGAAATAAATGGTATTAGTTGTTAATAAGCTCAAACGTGAAATTTGTCAACGACCCAATACCTGTTCCGCCCCCCGGGCTTGTTCGGGTTAGCCCTGCGCCTGGGAGCAAGGATAACCGTTTTGCCATGGCAAATCACCCCGTTTAAAGCTTAAATACCATCCCTATAAAATCTTATCGAGCACCCCGATTAACCGGCTTAACTCATCATTGCCGGTGTAGTGCACAAACGATAGCCGCACCACGCCCTGTTGCGGTGGTATATCCAATGCCTGCATTAACCGATAAGCATAGCAATGGCCATTACCACTACCGATTTTCTGTGCCGCCAGTTCTGCTGCTATATCACCAGGCTGACGATTTTTAACGGTAAAAGCGACTGTAGGCGCGCGGTTTTCTGTGGTTGCTTTACCAATCAGCCGCACTCCGGGACGCTGCACAAGAAAGTTCAGCAGGGGAGCCATTTTTGTTTGCTCAGCCTGTTGAAATAGCTGCCCGACGGCTCGCGCTTTTTGTGCCGGAGCAAGCTCTGCGTCATCATCATAATGATGTGCATAGACCATTTCAAAATAGTCGATTACACCGTTAACAGCGGCGATTTGGGCGTGATCCGGCCCGGCCGGCGTAAACCTGTCGGTCATATGATCTGCATTAAAAAAGTGCCCCTGGTTGGGCAGTTGCCGGTTCAGTTCCCTGCGCATGGTCATTACGCCGAGATGGGGCCCATAAACCTTGTACAGCGATAACATGTAGATATCCGCTCCCAGCGCCTCAACATCCGGTAGTCCGTGCCCGGCATAGGAAACACCATCGACAATGGCAATGGCATCTGCGGCGTGGATCTTGTCGGTCCATTCACGCACCGGGTGCATGCTGCCGACGATGTTTGAGCAATGGGTAAAGGCTACAACGCGGGTACGCTCACTCAGTAAATTATCCAGGTCAACCGGATTCAGTTCTGCGCTATCCCGATTTACCCTCCATTCGCGGATTACAATGCCCTCATTTTCCAGCCGGCGCCAGACACCGATGTTGGCTTCATGATCCTGATTGGTGACGATGATTTCATCACCACGCTTGAGGTGCTGGCGCAAGGCCTGGGCGATGACGTAGGTGTTTTGTGATGTGGATGGACCGAAATGAATCTCATCCGTCGCGACATTAAGCCATGCGGCCATGCGTGTACGAGCCTGGTCCATTTGCTCACCGGCGGCAAGGGAGGGCTCGAAACCATAATAGGGCTGAACCCTGGTTTCACGGTAATAACGATGCAATCGTTCAACCACCTGTCCACAGGTGTAGGCGCCGCCGGCATTTTCAAAATGTGCAAAGCCTTGCAACGATGGTTCGCTGAAGGCAGGGAATTGGCTGCGGATGAAATTGAGGTCTAATTTGGTCATGCTGCTTCTCTTTTCAATCACCGACCACACAATCCTTTCAAAGAATCGCGACGAGCAAGCTCATCCCTCCTACAAGCCAGCCATGGTTATGTATTTGATCTCGATGAATTCTTCGATGCCGTATTTGGAGCCTTCGCGGCCAGAGCCGGACTCTTTCATACCACCGAAAGGTGCTGTCTCGGTAGACAAAATACCGTCATTGATGCAGACCATGCCGTACTCCAGCCCTTCGGCCACACGCCATACGCGGCCCAGGTCGCGGGTATAGAAGTATGCAGCGAGTCCGGATTCTGTGGCATTGGCCAGCTCGATTACCGCCCGTTCCTGTTTGAAACGGAACACTGCTGCGATGGGACCGAAAATCTCTTCGCGGGCAAATTTCATCTCTGCTGTGACATTTACGACCACTGTGGGTTGGTAAAAGTGACCACCGAGTTCGTGGCGATGACCGCCTACAACCACTTCGGCTCCTTTGTCTACCGCATCAGCCAGCAATGCTGCAACTTTTTCAACTGCGCTATCGGAAATCAACGGGCCGACATTCACCCCCGCCTCCTCACCCCGGCCAACTTTGAGCGCCTGTACCGCCACAATGAATTTCTCAATAAATTCATCATAAACAGCATCCTGAATATAAAACCGGTTGGTGCATACACAGGTTTGGCCCGCATTACGGTACTTCGATACGATCGCACCCCGTACTGCTGCATCGATATCCGCGTCATCGAAGACGATAAACGGCGCATTGCCGCCAAGCTCCATGGATACCTTTTTGACGGTGGATGCACATTGTCGGATTAACTGCTTGCCGACCCCGGTAGAGCCGGTAAACGAGAATTTTCTGACCAGCGGGTTTTCAGTCAATTCCAGCCCAACCTGTTTCGAATGCGTTGTTGTAATGATATTGAACACACCGGGGGGAATACCGGCCTGTTCAGCCAGCGCTGCCAATGCCAGGGCGGATAATGGCGTTTCTGAAGCTGGCTTGATCACAATCGGGCAGCCGGCTGCCAACGCCGGCCCGGCTTTGCGGGTAATCATGGCGTTGGGAAAATTCCATGGCGTGATACAGGCAACCACGCCCACCGGTTGCTTGATAACGATGATGCGTCGGTCGGCCATATGGGTAGGAATCACATCGCCGTAAAGCCGCTTTCCTTCCTCTGCAAACCACTCGATAAACGAAGCGCCATACAAAACCTCACCGACTGACTCCGCCAGCGGCTTACCCTGCTCGGCCGTCATCAATTTCGCCAGATCGTCCTTGTTTTCAACCAGCAAATCAAACCAGCGGCGCAGAACGACCGCTCGCTGCTTGGCGGTTTTGCTTCGCCACTCCGGCCAGGCCGCATTCGCAGCCTCGATAGCACGGCGGGTTTCTGCAACACCCTGGTTGGGTACCGTGCCCAGAAACCTGCCATCAGCCGGGTTGCTGACCTCGAAGGTGGCGCCGTCATCAGCACCTACCCACACACCGTTGATATAGGCTTGTGCCCTGAATAAACCGGGGTTATTCAGCTCGAATGGTTTGTCCGGCATTTTCCTTCTTCCTGCGCGTTTGTTTTGCGACCAAGCATATCAGACCGCCTCCTGGCGATGGCTGCCTGCAGGACATTTTGTTTCATGTTGATGGTCTGCTCGTTGAATAGTACGTTTTTGAGCCAGTCAAAACCCAATTGCAATAATACAATATCGTTGGTTTTCAGGTCTTCTATGGTTTCCGGATCGATGGCGTAAATATCGAGGAATTTGGTTTCAAACACAAAGCGGCGCAAAGCATTCACGTCGGTTGAAACCATGAAGAACATCTTTTTCGCCTGTTGGCTAACCGGCTTAGCATTGGGGCCGCCGACCGATCGCCACGACACCATTTTCATCATGATATCGATCCAGCTACGGTTTATTTCATCAAGCGCCTCAACGCCTTGTTGTACACGGTATTCCTTAACTGTCTGGCGCTTGTCCTCCTCGTGGCCCTTGCAGTGAGTTTCCCTGACCAGGAAATGAAAATCCTGTTTTTTCGTCGATCCCATCATCTTGATCGAGGCGAGACCCATCGGGTAATACCGGCAGGTCACAGGCCGGGCAGCATAAACACCACAACCTTCATCGCCGGCAAGAAAGACACAAGCACCGCGGCTCGCCTCATCTGAGCGCAATTTGGCAACCGGCATGTCTGGTTTTTCCCAAATGGCGGGAACGGTATATTGCACCAGGAATTCACTGGGCTGTAAACCAAGCTCCTCGCTCAACATCAGGATATCGGCTGGTGTCAGTGTTACATCCGGGTTATGACAGCAACTATTCCAGCAACTGATTGACTTATGACACGAAAAGCAAAAACTATCATCGGCTTGCAAGCGCACAGGTTCAACCGGGTTGCCATCCGCGTGGCGCACACCATCGAAAATCTCTACTTCGATTTCTTCTTTGCTTTGGGCTTTTGCCGGGTGTCGTTCCTGATTCGTCATGCTCGCTGTTTGCTTTGCGCTCGGGTTGGGTTGGGCTAAGGGTAAACGATTGCAGCGTGGTTGGTGTTGAAAGCCGCTGGGCATGAAGCGCGCACCCTACGGCGTAGCGAAATTGTTTTTAAAAAAAGGGGCGCCGATACATCCGGTGCGCCATTTCGCCGGGTTTCAATCAGCCGTAGTGTTTTTCGACCAGATCGATATGCGGGACCTTCTTCAATTCCCACTCACCGGTATCTGGATCCATGCGCGAGTTGACGAAAACTTTCCAGTTGGCATCGTCGAGATCGGGGAAGTCCGTGCGGTAAAAAAACCCGGGATAACGTGTTTCTTCGCGGAACATAATGTGGCGCAAGTGCGCTTCAGCCGTTCTCGTGCGGTGCCAGTTCTCCCAGGCACGCAACAGTTCATGCAGGTCTTTGGCACGCAGATGCTTGCTGTCTTCTTTCAGCATCTCCAGGTATTTCAGACCCATATCGAGCAGTATACCGTTGGTGTTGTAATAAGTGGAAACACCGGCAACATACTCATCCATAATTTTCTGCAAACGCATCTGATACATCTTTGGCGTGATGTAATTGGGGTTAATGTCCTCCGCCGTGGTCTTGTCCTTGTGTTCAAGATAAGTACGTACCGGGCGATAGATTTCCTCGGTGATCGTGGTGATATCACGCTTCAGTTCCGGCACTAAATCTGCATGGTCACGACAATAGCGGACCATATTCTTCCCGGCGATTCGGCCTTCGGCATGTGAACCGGAAGAGAATTTATGGCCGGATGCACCGACACCGTCACCGGCTGTGAACAGCCCCCTGACCGTGGTCATACGGTTGTAGCCCCACTGCCATTCCGGAGGTGCAATATCCGCAGGGCCGGAAACCCAGATTCCGCAACAACCCGAATGGGAACCCAGCAGATAAGGTTCGGTCGGCATCAGCTCGGATGCCGACTCCTCCGGACGAATATTCATACCGGCCCAGACACCGGCCTGGCCGATACACATATCGAGGAAGTCTTCCCAGGCCTCCGATTCCAGGTGCCTGATCTCACTTGGCGTCATGGACTCCGCGAGCTTGGCCATCGCTGTGGGTGTGTCCATCATGATGGGGCCCCGGCCATCCTTCAGTTCCTTCAGCATGGCGTGGTTACGCAAACAAGTCGGCACTACCGTTGCTGTGTCATAAGGGGCGAAGTCCTTCAGCATGGCCGCGTTCTTGACCATGTAGTTCTCGCCATAGCCGTTGGTAGCCTGTGACTTGAAGAGCAGAAACCAGGCTCCAACAGGACCGTAACCGTCTTTGAAGCGGCAAGGCACGAAGCGGTTTTCCATCATCGTCAACTCGGCGCCGACCTCGGCTGCCATGGCATAAGTCGAACCGGCATTCCAAACCGGATACCAGGTACGGCCCATGCCTTCGCCGAGGGAGCGGGGCCGGAAGATGTTTACAGCACCGCCGCAGACATTGAGCAGGGTTTTACAACGGAACACATACAGCTTGTGCTCGCGGACTGAAAAACCCACAGCGCCAGCGATCTGGTTTTCATTGTTAGCGTCAAGCAATAACTTTACGATGAAAACGTGTTCATAAATATTCTCCGTGCCAAGCGCTTTTTTCGCCGCTTCCGCGACGATGGGCTTGTAGCTCTCACCATTAATCATGATCTGCCATCGACCTGAGCGGACCGGTTTGCCACCATCTTTCAGTGCCACGCCCTCAGAGCTCTTGTCTTTCCAGATGGGCAACCCCCATTCCTCAAACAACTTGACCGAATCGTCGACGTGACGGCCAACATCAAACACGAGGTCGTCGCGGGTAATTCCCATCAGGTCCGCCGACACCATTCGGCAGTAGTCCTCGGGCGAATTCTCCCCAAGATAGGTGTTGATTGCTGACAAGCCCTGGGCTACCGCACCCGAGCGATCCATGGCAGCCTTGTCTACCAGTGTGACGCGCACGTCATCACCGGCCCAGCGCACGGCCTCATAAGCCGCACCGCAGGCGGCCATACCGCCACCAACGATCAAAACATCTGTTTCAACTTCAACAATTTCGGGATTACCGAAACTTCCTTCACTCATGTCCTGAATCTCCTGCCGGACGAATATTCATCACAGCCTTCGTTCGGCTGTAAGCTGTTTATGCTGCCGCATCGATCACGGGCATTGATTTACCCGCTTCGGTGAACAACAACTCGTCATTGATGTCGCCCGTCTGTGGCTTGTCGCCATAGGGATCAATGCTTCCAACCGGTGTTGTTCTGATCGGGAACTTAAAACGTTTTAGCTCTCCATCGCGGAACTTGATGGTCCACACAATAGTAGAATCGGTACGCAGCGGGATGATCGCCCCGCCCATCGGTACCCAGTCTGCGAAGGACCGGACTTCAATTGCCTGCTGTGGACAGGCCTTGACGCAACACTGGCATTCCCAGCACTGCTCAGGTTCCTGGTTAAACGCTTTCATGCTGCCTTTATCAAGCTTCATCAGGTCGTGTGGGCAGATATACACACAGGCTGTGACGTCGGCACCTTTGCAGCCGTCACATTTTTCGGTATGAACGAAGGTTGGCATTCGAAAATCTCCCTGGGATAACGCCCTGAATGATATTGCAGGTTAGCGGCGCACTGGCATGGGACATGCGCCCCGGTGCAAAACGGTTGCCTCTGCGCCACAAAATGTTGTCGAAAGCTGTAATTGAAGAAGCACTGGGAGTCTGTCGGGTTTAGCCGCTCGTGGCGAGGGAAAGCAGATCAATGTTAAAGCCGGCTGACTCCTAGCCTGCATAATAGCGATTGGCCATCAGGATTTACGACTTTTTGAGCCCTGCGTAATAGTTTCTCAAAATTTTCACCACCTCCGGACGACTGAATTCAAGTGGAATATCCGCACCACTGGCCAGCATGGCCCGCTGATCGGTGCCTGAAATATGTATCCGCTCGGAATCGTCATGCGGGCAGGTCTTACCTGTTGCCATGCCATAGCACTTTTTACAGTAAAACGTGATGTCGATTTTCAGCGCCCGGGTTTCAAGTGCGCCTTCCCACAGGGTATCGAAAATATCGTGGGCATCAAACGGTCCGTAGTAATCACCCACACCGGCATGATCACGTCCGACTATCAGATGCGAACAGCCGTAATTCTGGCGAATCAGGGCGTGCAAAAGAGCCTCCCTGGGCCCGGCGTAGCGCATTTCTATCGGGTAACCGGCCTGTATTACGGTACCCGCAACAAAATAGTTATCAATCATGACCTGGATAGCCTCGGTGCGCACATCAGCAGGAATATCCCCGGGTTTGAGTTTGCCAAGAACCTGGTGGATGAAAACGCCATCGGTGACCTCAATCGCAATTTTCACCAGGTGTTCATGGGCTCTTTGCATCGGGTTGCGGGTCTGGAAAGCGGCCACCCGCGACCACCCGTTTTCGAGAAACATTGCCCGGGCCTCGCTGGGTCGGATATAAAGCTCCGGATATTTTTGTGGGTACTCACCTTCGGAAAGACAGGTCACCGGGCCCGCCAGATTGACTTCGCCGTGTTCCAGCACCGTCTGTACACCGGGGTGTGCCGGATCGGTGGTGCGATAGACATGCTCACACTCCAGCATCTTGTCAGGTTTGTACTTTCCTGTTACCTCCATGATGGCGAGGATTTCACCGCTTTCGCTATCCGTCAGGGCCAGTTCTTCCCCGACATGGATACTGTCTGCCAGCAACTCAGCGCAGGAAAGCGTAATCGGTATTGGCCAGAAGACACCGTTTTCAAGTTTCATATCAAGGCTGACGCTGCGCCAGTCCGTCTCGCCCATAAAGCCAGCTAGCGGTGTGTACGCGCCCATCGCCAACATCAGCACGTCTGAAGTTTCCCGGCTTGTCATCGGCAGCCTGCGCAGGCCCCGGGCACGAACGAGTTCCCCGGCCCTTTCTGCTGGCGGCACCAACAATTGTTTCAGGCCGTCGCCGCCTAGTGGCTCAACCAGCTTTGACACCAGCGATGTCTCCTCTAATCGATGATGTGATACACGGGTGCCTTTTCCATTTCCCACTCCCCGGATTCCCGGTCGTAGCGGGACAGGGTGAAGCAATGCCAATCCGTATCATCCAGCTTCATATGATCGCCCCGGTAGTAGTAACCCGGCCAGCGTGTTTCCTTCCGGAACATCGTATGATGTGTCACGGACTCAGAGGCGATGACCCGATGCTGAAGCTCCCACGCCCGCTGCAGTTGATGGAGGTCTTCGGCACCGAGATGATCCAGGTCTTCCTTGAGCATTTCCAGCAACTCCAAGCCGCGAGTGAGCAACGGTTCGTTGGTCATGTAGTGGGCGCTGATACCGCCGACATATTCGTCCATGATCTTCTCGAGACGCTGCAGGCCATGAAGTGGCAACAGATAGCTCGGCGAAACGGTTCCTGCGACGATCTCGTTGCGGCCAACGGCATAGTTTTCCAACGGTTGGAAGACGGTCTTTTTGAGACTTTCGTACTCCGCCTCACTGACCTGCGGCGCTTCTTTGCCGAGGTCGTTTACGTATTTGACCGCCGCCTTGCCGGCTATGCGGCCCTCTGCAAACGAACCGGACGAGAACTTGTGAGCAGTGCCACCAATGGTGTCACCCGCGCCGAACAGTCCATCGACGGTCATCATCCGGTTGTATCCCCACTGGTACTCATCGGGGGCATAGTCCTCCGGTCCGCTTGCCCACGCACCGGCGCAGGTGGCGTGGGAACCCATAACGTAGGGTTCCGACGTGGTCAGTTCCGGATTGGTATGTTTGGGATCGATGTTCTGCGACGCCCACACGACCGCTTGCCCGATCGTCATCCCTAGGAAGTTTTCCCAGCCGATGGTCTCCAGATGCGGATCCTGGAAAGCCTCTTTCGTTACCATGCGGATGGGACCGCGACCGGCCTTGAGCTCTTCCAGAAACGCGTGATTCCGCAGGCAGGTCGGTACCGGAAGATGGTCGATATAATCGCCGACCAATGCTTTGGTGTGCTCGTACCATGTGGACTCGTATTCGTTCCCATAGGCGTTTTCGGTGTACGTCTTCAGATGCAGGAAGTAGGCACCCACCGGGCCATAGCCGTCCTTGAAGCGGGTCAGTACGATCCGGTTCTCCATTTGCGTCATCTTGGCGCCGACGAGGATTGGCAAGGCATAAGCCGAGGCACTGCTCCACGGGGCATACCATGTCCGTCCCATGCCTTCACCAATCGAACGCGGTTTATAGATGTGCGATGCGCCACCCGCTCCGACGATGACCGCCTTGGCACGAAAAACGTAGAATTCTCCGCTACGAACGTTAAAGCCAACGGCTCCTGCGACCCGATTGGGTTTCGTCTGATCCATCAGCAGATGGGTCACCATGATCCGGTTATAAACTTTGGTGGCGGCCTTACGGGCTGCCTCTGCGACGATCGGCTTGTAGCTTTCGCCGTGAATCATGATCTGCCACTTGCCTTCCCGCATATATCTGCCGGTCTTCGGGTCTTTCATGATCGGCAGACCCCACTCTTCGAACAGATGCACACTGGCATCGACGTGCCGGGCTATATCGTAGCCCAGATCCTCGCGCACCAGACCCATGAGGTCATTGCGGGCATAGCGGACATGATCCTCTGGCTGGTTCTCATCCCACTGCATGCCCATATAACAGTTGATCGCATACAGGCCTTGCGCGACGGCGCCGCTGCGCTCGATGTTCGCCTTCTCGACCACAACAATGTTCTTGTCGCGTCCCCAATACCTGGACTCGTAGGCAGCCCCACAGCCAGCCATACCGCCGCCGATGATGAGTACATCTGAGTCCACGTATATCGTTTTTCTTTTCGAAAACAGTCCCATTAGACTACTCCCAGCTTGAGCTGGCCCGGAGTTAACGCAGGCAGCTTATTAATGTTGAGTCCATCCGGTTCGTGCGCAAGCTCCTGGGAGTTCAAGGCCTCTGGGCTGGGCACTTCGTAATCGGACGCTGATTTGATTGATCCCCAGGGCGTGGTCCGGATTGGGGATACAAAATTCTTCTCGCGGCCATCGCGGAATTTGATCTTCCAGGAGATGGTAGCCTTCTCTTCATCCCGTAGCACCCGAACACTGTGGCCGAGCGGGGCGAAGTCAGAATAACCACGTACGTCGATCGCATTCTGCGGGCATGCCTTTACACAGGAGTAGCACTCCCAACAGAAATTAGGCTCGATGTTGTAAGCCCGCCTGTGTGTAGGGTCTATGTGCATGATGTCGGAAGGACAGATATCCACGCACTCACCACAGCCGTCACAACTTGTCATATAAACAAAAGTAGGCATATCGATTAACTCCGTTCGTTACGAGTTGCCGGTGCTGGCAGAGAGGATGCGCCGCTTGCTTCCTCCACCCTTCGCTGAAAGGCCACCACTGGTTTAAAGAACATGTGGGCTAACTTCGACCAGCGAACTGTGCCAAAAAGCAGCGTTGTAAATAAGATGTAGAGACCGAATGAAATCTTGGTCGCAGTAAGGTTGCCCGTCGACTGTACGATTGCCCAAATGAAGGCGAAGGTGACGCTCCCCAGCAGGGTCACGATGAACAGGTCCGCCAGCACCAGGCGGAAAACGGGTTGGCCGTCTCGCACTACATTTACCCTCAGCAGGAAGAAGAACCAGTAACCACCAATCATAAGCATCAGTATCCCGATGTTCCAAAGGAGCGGTATGATCGACGGTATGGGCGTGGCGTGTGTTGGATAGCCGAATATCATCACGACAGTCGTGCCGAGATAGAAAAGGAATCCATAGAACATCAACATATGGGAAATTCTTCTCTGCGGGTTGCAAAATTCGCCAGCGGTCGCAACCTCTACCACGATTGTCTTTACTGCCAGCGAAGCTTTATCGGCACCGCTAAGCACCCTGGTCGCGTCTGCCTTCGATTTTTTTTGCCGCTGTATGAAATATTGGCCGCTCTTTTTGTGAATCATGTCAGCAACCGTTCCAATGACAACCGCGAATATCATAAGAACAATGTAGACCTGCATGGCCTGAGGCGGCAGAAAAACCGTTAAATCGGCGAAAGGATTGCTGGTGAACATAAGATCATCCTCATTGGTCAGGAGAACTGGGCGCTAGGCTTGGTTAAGGCCTCCTGAATATCATACCCAGGAATACTGATCCAATGCACGTGTTATGTTGGCTTTTGCTAACAAACTAAAGTTACAGTTGATATACATCACTTACACCCGGGTCTTCCGCACGAAATTTCAGCCAGAAAAGACCTACTGTCGATACTGGGAAAAGCGGTGGAGATCAAAACGCGCACACCCGGACAGGGCCAACTGTAGCCGCCAGAAACACTCTTTTCCGCTGGATTCAACCCCAAACAATTACCATTTGTTATCCGCCTTGTTGAAATTTTCAGGTGTGTGAGCCTTACCTAATGCAGTGAAAGATTTCTTCTCGTTCCCCTTTCTGCTGTGAATGGAATATTCGATTTCCTTAATAAACAAAATTTATATATACTCGACAGCCGTAAGCGCCTAACAACAGAAGGTTCTTTATTAATGAGCAACGTAGCAGAAATAAGCAGTCCACAAATAAATTCTGGCATTGACCCCAACACGATGTCGATTATCGTCACCAAGGGCAGCCTGGACTGGGCCTATCCGCCCTTCATCCTCGGCACCACCGCCGCAGCAATGGGACATAAAGTCACCATGTTTTTTACCTTTTACGGCTTGAATCTGTTAATGAAGGACCTGAATCTGCAGGTAAGCTCGCTGGGAAACCCCGCTATGAAGATGCCCGTGATGGGAATGCACATGGGTATGCCGAATATCATATCAGCCATCCCTGGAGTTGATGCCGCAGCGTCCATGATGATGAAAAACCTGATGAAAAAGAAAGGTATTGCCCCAATTCAGGAGCTTCGTGACCTCGCCATTGAATCCGATGTACGCTTGATCGCCTGTGAGATGACCATGGACATGTTCGAATACGGGCGGGATGACATGATTGACGGTTTGGACTTCGCTGGCGCCGCAACCTATATTGAAGTGGCGACCCAAAGCCATATCAACCTGTTCATTTAACCAGATTATTCATAGGAAAAATATAATGGCTGACCAAGTACTCGACGCAAAAGGCCTCAATTGCCCTCTGCCCATTTTGAAAGCAAAAAAAGCGCTCCAGTCCTTGCCGGCCGGCGGCACACTGGAAATCCTGTCAACTGATGCGGGTTCCGTGGCCGACTTCGCAGCTTTTTGCCGCACCACCGGCAACGAACTGGTCGAACAGGGAGAGCAGGACGGCGTTTACACCTTTCTTATACGAAAGCCCGTCTGACCTTACAGACCGCAGTCATTTGCCGATGCAAAAGCTGGAGAAAATGGCTCCCAGCAGGTCATCCGGCAAGTATTCTCCGGTGATTTCACCGAGGGCTTTTTGCGCCAGGCGCAACTCTTCGGCCAGCGTTTCAGGTGCATTGTATTGTTCCAGCTGCTGACGTCCGGCGTCAACATGCTGCAGGGTTCGTTTCAGCGCATCGAGGTGTCGTGTGCGTGCGGAGAAACTGCCCTCCAGGCCAGCTGACGCGCCCACCGTGTTTTTAATCAGCCTGGTCAACGCTTCCAGGCCCTGCCCGGTTTTCGCGGACATCCACACCCTCAGACCCGCTTCATCCATGCGCGCCTTACCGGTCGTCAGGTCAACCTTGTTGTGAACCTCGATACAGGGAATGTTTTGTGGTACTTCTGATCGCAAAGCCAATTGCCGTTCCAGTGCTTTGTCCGCATCAATCACCAGTAAAACCAGGTCCGCAGACTTGAGGGCAGCCCGGGCCCTGCGTATACCTTCCGCTTCTACCAGGTCTGCAGACTCACAAATACCGGCAGTGTCAGCAACGTGTACCGGCAAACCATCCAGCGAAATGTGTTCGCGCAATACATCGCGGGTCGTGCCTGGAACCGGGGTAACAATGGCCGAGTCCCGGCCTGCCAATGCATTGAGCAGACTGGATTTGCCCGCATTGGGCGGTCCGGTAATGGTTATGTTGATTCCGTCTCGTAACAACTGCCCCTGATGGGCCTGATCCAGCAGTGTCTGCAGCCGTTGGGACGCTTCGCCCAGCTTTTTCAATACATCACTGTCAGCCAGGAAGTCAATTTCCTCGTCCGGAAAATCCATTGCTGCTTCCACAAACACGCGCAGATCGATCAATTCCTGCTGCAGTTTGTTGACCTGGTCTGAAAACACCCCCTCCAGCGAACGTTGCGCTGCTCGCGCTGACGCTTCTGTGCCGGATTCAATCAAATCAGCAATGGCTTCAGCCTGGACCAGGTCGAGTTTGTTGTTCAGAAAAGCGCGCTCGGAGAATTCGCCGGGCCGGGCCGGTCGTACGCCAAGGGAACACAACCGGGATATCAACATTTGCAGAATTTGCGGGCCGCCATGGCCCTGCAGTTCAAGTACATCTTCGCCGGTGAAAGAGGCGGGAGCAGAAAACAGGATTGCTATGCCGGAATCCAGTGTTTTGCCCTGATCATCAAGAAAGCGGGCAAAATGTGCCCTGCGGGGTTGCAACGAAACATCCAGCATCTGCTTTGCAATGGCAGCGCATAGCGGACCGGAGACACGAATGACACCCACACCACCCACGCCTGGCGGGGTTGCAATCGCACAGATCGTATCTGTTTCGTATGTTCGCCGGCAAAGACCTTCCATAGCCACAGCTTAATAGATCAGGTGTTGCGTAACTACTTACTTTCCGCGTCAATTTTACGCGTGATGTACCACTGCTGCGCCAGTGACAATCCCGCGTTGGTCGCCCAGTACAGCACCAGGCCGGCCGGGAAGAATGCAAACATGACCGAGAAGCCTATTGGCATGAACTGCATGATTTTGCGTTGCATCGGGTCCATTCCAGCGGTCGGCGTCAGCCGCTGGGTCATCATCATGAAGGCTGCGTTCAGCACCGGCAGAATAAAATACGGATCCCGCGCAGTCAGGTTATCAATCCACAGAATAAACGGTGCCTGGCGCAATTCGACCGACTCAAGCAATACCCAGTAAAGTGCTATAAAAACCGGTATTTGCACGAGAATGGGTAAACAACCGCCCAGTGGATTGACCTTTTCGGTCTTGTACATCTCCATCATGGCCTGGCTCATACGCTGGCGATCATCCCCATATCGCTCTTTGAGCTGTTCAATTCTTGGCTGTAACTTGCGCATCCTCGCCATTGAACGGTATTGCGCCTCGGTCAGCTTGAAAAACGCCATCTTGATCAGCACCGTCAATAACAGGATTGACCAGCCCCAGTTGTTGACCAGCGAATGGATATTGGACAACAGCCAGTAAAGCGGTTTTGAAAACACCGTGAAAATGCCGTAATTAACAGTGTAGTCCAGTCCCGCTGCAACCTCTTCCAGTTGGTCCTGCAGTTTCGGCCCGAGATACAGGCGGCTTTCAAATTCATGGTAGGTGCCAGGGCTGACGTTAACCGACGGTGAAACTGCCCGGGCAATGTAGCGTGGTAAGCCGTTGGGTGAATATACGTGCGTGGAATAACTGTTTATCTGCTCTGCTGGTGGTATCCATGCGGCAAAGAAATAATGCTGTACCATCGACAACCAGCCGCCGTCAAAACTGCTGTTAAACGGCTCATCGGCAACATCATCAAAGTCTACTTTCTCAAACTTTTCCTCCGGGCTGTAAAAACCCATACCAAAGAAACTGTACCGGCCGGGATTGGTAAACCCGCCATCATCGCGATCTGGTGGCACTGAGCGCTGCAACTGGTCATAACGGCTGCCAGACCAGGTCTGATCGCTGTCATTGATCAAAGTATGGCGAACGGTAATGTCGTATCTGCCGCGCTTGAAAATAAATGTCTTGGTGACATGGATACCGCTATCGTCAACCCAGGTCAGTGGCACCCGGATTTCATCAGCGTTCTGGTCCAGCCTGTAGCGCACACTATCTGACTGGTAGGTACTGGTATGATTGGGCGCTGCTGCCCGGCTCAACAGGCCGGATTGGGCGATAAACAGGTCCGCACCACCATCGCTCAGCAGGTCGATTTTTATCTCCGGCACTTCCAGCTGCTGCGGATAATCCAGAAGTTTTGCACTTACGAGGGTGCCACCGGTCAGTTCGATAGCTACCTCCAGCACGTCTGTTGTAACGATCACCAACGCTCTGGACCCGCTCATTGAGGCCTGTTGCCCGATATCCGGCGCAAGATCTTTTTTCTGTGTATACCCTTGATCTACAGCATTATCACCTGCACCAGGCTCCGGCAAATCCCCATTTGAAGGTAAGCTGTTGTCCTGAGGGTCTGGAACGGCAGAGGTAGAAAAGGTCGGGTTTGTGCTGGTCGTCGCAGTTGCGGGCTGCGAGCTATAGTCTTTTTGCCATTCCACCCACATCAGGTAGGAAAGAACTATCAATCCCATCAACAGCATCGGGCGAAGATCTGCCATTATCTCATTTCCTCAGGGCCGGTTAGCACTGGCCGGTATTTACGGGGCCGGTGATCCGGTCAGCGGCTTTTCCGGTTAGTTTTTGCCAATGTTCACTGAGTGATTCATCCAGTAAGCTGTTGCTTTGGCTTGCAGCCTGCGCCGTCGGCAAAACAACAAAATCCATAGCGACCCCCGGCAACTGTCCGGCCATCTGTATACGAAAGCTTTCGCGTATCCGCCGCTTGATCCGGTTGCGGCCCACCGCTTTGGCGCAGGCTTTTTTGGATACCGCCATGCCAAGACGATGGCCAGCAAGACCATTAGGCCGCGCCAATATCCGGAAACAATCGTCTCCGGATCGATATGGCTGCTGAAAAACCCGCTTGAATTCAGCCGGCCGTTGCAGTCGGGACTGCCTGGTAAGCTTCTGCTTTAACAAATGACTGGAGCTGAACTTCTCAGGCAGATAAACGCTTGCGGCCCTTGGCGCGACGGGCATTAATAATGGCACGGCCGCCACGGGTTGCCATGCGGGAACGGAAACCATGTCGACGGGCGCGTTTTAGGCGGCTTGGCTGAAAAGTGCGTTTCATTATTTAAAACCTCTACAAATACTACAGCTGCTTTTTCTGTTACTACAGGCAGCCGACACAAGCGGCGAATGGTATCCCGTATAGACATTTCGTTCAAGCAATTAACCACAGAATATTGTCGAAACCTGTTACCTCTTGCCCGGATAGTATAAGACCGGTTTCAACAGTAGCCAAGTTATCCACAGCACGTTAGACTAGCCCCTAGCCGGGCGAGGTGTTGACATAAACTCACAGCGGCCCGGCGGTGAATCATACGATCGTTCGTACGTTCATGAAAAATTTAATAAAACTGGTACAAAAAGGCCGATAGGACATTGTGCCGGTTAACCTAAAACCCTATTGGCTTGAACGCGGCATGGCGCAAAATAACTGGTATCTTTGTCTTCAGCATCTTGAGCGGGAATTACCGGCTGAAGATATGAACACTTTCATTCGCCCGCTCGAAGTAGTCAGCTACAGAAACCGTATCCGCCTGGTTGCACCAAATTCTTACGTCAGCGATCACGTTGCCACCAATTACCTGGAACGAATCCGGGATATTTTTGAACACCTTGGCGCATCCAGGGATTCTGTAAGCATAGAAGAAGGCCGCCCCGCTATCGTGGCCGCCCGCAGCAATGATTCACGATCCAGCAGAACAAGCAGCGCCAGGACCGGCCTGAACCCCCGCTACCGCTTTGATAATTTCGTGCTGGGAAAATCCAACGAGCTGGGTTTTGCTGCTGCCTCGCAAATTGCGCAAAAGCCTGGCGATGCCTATAACCCCCTGTTGCTATACGGTAGCACCGGGCTGGGTAAAACCCATTTGCTGCATGCCATTGGCAACGCCATTCGCAAGCAAAACCCGACAACAAAAGTCCTGTATCTGGACTCAGAGCGTTTTGTCAGCGGTATGATCCAGGCCCTGCGTCACGGAGCAATCGACGAATTTAAAAAACATTACCGTTCAGCAGGTGCGCTGTTAATAGACGACATCCAGTTTTTTGCCGGCAAAAAAAGCTCTCAGGAGGAATTTTTCCATACTTTCAATGCCTTACTTGATAGTAAACAACAAATTGTTTTGACGTGTGATCGCTATCCCAAAGAGGTTGTAGGTCTGGAGGCGCGCTTGCGGTCTCGTTTTGGTTGGGGCTTGACGGTTGCAATCGAGCCGCCGGATTTTGAAACCCGCGTGGCGATTTTACAGAATAAGGCACAGGAACGGGGCATTCAGTTGGATGACTCTGTGGCGTTCCTGATTGCCAAGCGTTTGCAATCACACGTTCGTGATCTTGAAGGCGCTTTAAATCAGTTAATCGCAAATGCCAGATTTACCGGCCGAGAGATCACTGAGAATTTCACCCGCGAAGTATTGCGCGACTTACTGACCGTTCACGACCGCTTGATTACAATTGAGAATATTCAAAAAACCGTGTGTGATTATTACAAGATCCGTGTGTCAGAGCTATTATCCAAGCGCAGACCACGCAGTATTGCCCGCCCCAGGCAAATGGCCATGGCCTTAGCCAAGGAATTGACTCAGCGCAGCCTGCCTGAAATAGGTGACGCTTTTGGCGGTCGTGACCACACCACCGTAATGCATGCCTGTCGCAAGATTAAAGAACTGTGTGAAACGGATGGTTGCTTGCGCGAAGACAAGGTTAAATTGTTGCGTTTATTAACCACATGATGAATGTGGATCGATCAGGGCATAACATTTGAACAACTTGTGGATAAATTGACAGATGATTGAGAGACAATTTTACTGCACAAGTTATACACAGCTTTGCTTGCTATATTTGCACATGGCATTTTTGTTGTATCTGTTTTATTTAATTGATTTATTTTTGATTCTTAACTTATCAACAGGGCTTACTACTACTACTGTTTATATATATATTCTTTTAAAGAACAGTAATAAAAGGAACAGGGCATGAAATTCAGTATCTCCAGGGAAGCATTTCTCCAGCCACTCAGCCAGGTTATCGGCGTTGTAGAGCGTCGGCAGACATTGCCGGTGCTGGCTAACTTCATGTTGGTTGCACGAGATGGTCGTTTGACAGTGACTGGTACGGACATGGAAGTTGAGTTGGTGTCATCAATATCAGCAAATATTTCTCAGGATGGTGAAATCACCATACCGGCACGTAAGCTCATAGACATCATGAAGGCCTTGCCGGATGGTGCCACTATTACCTTCAGTGTCAGCAACGAAAAAGCTACTTTGGTTGCAAGCCGTAGTCGTTTCACGCTATCAACCTTGCCGGCATCGGAATTTCCGGTCACTGATCAGGTTGAAACCCTGGAGAATATATCGGTCAGCGAAGCTTCGTTAAAGAATATGATTGATAAAACCTCGTTCGCCATGGCAAACCAGGATGTTCGCTATTATTTGAACGGATTGTTATTTGATTTTAGTGACCGGCAGCTAAGAGCAATTGCAACGGATGGCCACCGGTTGGCGATTTGCGATTTTGATGGCGCGGTTGATTTTGCCGGTGACCGGCAATTAATTGTGCCGCGAAAGGGTGTGATGGAATTAGTGCGCATGTTATCTGCTGCTGATGAAGAGGTTACCCTGGCTATCGGCAGAAACCACATCAGGTTGGTTAAAGGCGACACAATTTTCACCTCAAAACTTATTGATGGCCGCTTCCCTGACTACAAAGCCGTGATTCCCGTGGGTGCCGACAAGCAGATGCTAGTTAACCGGGCGAGCTTCATCCACTCCCTGCAACGAGCCTCTATCTTATCGAACGAAAAATACAAAGGCGTCAAGCTGGAAGCCACCGGCTCTACCATCAAGATCATCGCGCACAACCCTCAACATGAGGAAGCGGTGGAGGAAATCGAAGCAGAGCTGAACTTTGAGCGTCTCGCCGTGGGCTTTAATGTTAATTATTTACTGGATGCGTTAATGGCTATTGAAACAGAGCAGGTCACCCTGGAGTTAATAGATGCCGACAGCAGTTGCCTGGTATCGGCACCGGATTCGGATATGAACCGGCATGTGGTCATGCCATTAAAACTGTAATCTGGCTCTGACCCCTTAACAGAAAACCAGCGCCAATATGCGGGTTAAATCTATTGATATCAGTAACTTAAGAAACCTTACATCAGTACAGATCGAACCAGATCCCTGTTTGAACTGTTTCACCGGGGACAATGGTGCCGGTAAGACCAGTATCCTGGAGGCGCTTGCCGTATTATCCAAAGGGCGCTCATTCAGGGCCGGGCAGATAACCTCATTGATTGGACCGGAACAACCGTACTTTCAGGTCGTCAGCAACATCGAGAGCCAGTCCGGCAAGCAACATCGTGTTGGCATGGAACGCAGAAAAGACCGTTGGTCAGCACGCCATAATGGTGAAGACGTTTCACAGCTAAGTGATTTAACGGGGTTGCTTCCATATGTTCTTCTGGAGCCAGGCAGTCATACTCTGATTAGCGGTCCGCCTGAGGGGCGCAGAAAGTATCTGGATTGGGGTGTGTTTCACGTGAAACATAGTTTTTTGATATTGTGGCGACGATATAGCCGTACGTTAAAGCAGCGCAATGCTGCTTTACGATTATCTGATCAGGACGTTGTAGAGAGTCTGAATCCACAGTTAATCGCGCTTGGCGAGAAACTGCACCAGGTCCGCGAGCAGCATGCAGACAAGCTTGCTGGTGTGTTGGAAAAAACCCTGCCGGTGTTCAATAAAACCCTGGATGGCATTGGGTTTCGCTATCGAAAGGGCTGGCCAGGTGAAAGCCTGGAAGAGGCGTTAGGACACTCTATACAAAGAGATTTGGAAAAAGGCGCAACGGGGCCGGGACCGCACAGGGCGGATTTGGTTTTAACGCTGGATGGCGCCCCAGCAAAGGAGCGCCTGTCCAGGGGAGAACAGAAGGCCATGACAGCGGCCATGATCATGGCCCAGGCACAGATGATATGTGAGTCAGGAGACCGGCCTGTTTTGTTGTTGGACGACCTGTCCTCAGAACTGGATGAGGCACATCTCACCAGGGTGCTGCGTGCCGGCATGGACCTGGGGGTCCAAATCTGGTTGACAGGCACAGAGATATCTCCCGCCATTATGGCCGGCGGGGTCGCTGATGGGGTCAGTTGTGCCGTGTTCCACGTGGAACATGGTGTGGTTACCAGAGAGACAGCGAAGGGCACATAACGCAGACTATCAAGTTGTTAAAACAGGCATTTTTTACTTAGAAATGCTATAATACACACCGATTTCAGAGCTTTTTTTCACCCGCAAGCCATCAACAGCAGACACCATGTTTCGTGGTGCAAAAGCTTGGTATAAGCCGGTATTCAGGGGCAGTATGAGTAAGCAAGAATATGATTCTACCAACATCAAGGTACTGAAGGGCCTTGATGCGGTTCGTAAACGGCCGGGTATGTATATCGGTGACACCGATGATGGCACCGGATTGCACCATATGGTGTTCGAGGTGGTGGATAATTCCGTGGATGAGGCTCTGGCCGGTCACTGCGACTCCATCAAGGTGGTAATTGAGGTGGGTGGTAGCATTTGTGTATCTGATAATGGCCGCGGCATTCCGGTCGATATACACAAGGAAGAAGGGCGTTCTGCAGCAGAGGTCATCATGACCGTGCTGCACGCGGGTGGTAAATTTGATGATGACTCATACAAGGTTTCTGGTGGTTTACATGGCGTAGGCGTGTCCGTGGTCAATGCGCTGTCCGAAAGACTGGAGTTGACGGTTTATCGTGATGGTTATATCTGGCAACAGAACTACAGATTGGGTGACCCGGTTGAAACATTGAAGAAAGTGGGTAAAACCAACAAAACCGGCACAGACTTGCGTTTTTTACCCAGCCCGGAAATTTTTTCAGACACGGTTTTTCATTACGATATACTGGCAAAACGTTTGCGGGAGCTGAGTTTTCTGAATTCCGGTGTCCGCATCGAACTGTACGATGAAATCAGCAAGAAGCAGGATGTTTTTACCTACAAAGGCGGTATAAAATCGTTCGTAGAACACTTGGGACGTAAAAAAACCCAATTACATCCGACGGTTGTGTACTTTCGGAGCACTGTCAACGACGTCCAGGTTGAAGTCGCTATGCAGTGGACCGATGCCTACCAGGAAAGCGTTTTCTGTTTTACAAACAACATTCCTCAACGTGATGGCGGATCACACCTGGCTGGTTTCAGAGCTGCTCTGACACGCACCATGAACCAGTATATTGAAGAGTCGGGTGCAGCAAAAAGAAACAAGGTTTCAATGACCGGGGATGATGCCCGCGAGGGGCTGATCGCTGTCTTGTCCGTCAAAGCACCCGATCCGAAGTTTTCTTCCCAAACCAAAGACAAGTTGGTGTCTTCAGACATCAAACCCGTCGTTGAGTCATTGGTGGCATCACACTTACGGGATTTTTTGTTGGAAAACCCGGCTGAAGCCAAGATCATTACACTGAAGGCCGTGGATGCCGCCCGGGCACGTGAAGCTGCCCGCAAAGCGCGCGATATGACTCGCAGAAAGGGCGTCCTGGATATCGCCGGCTTGCCCGGAAAACTAGCTGACTGCCAGGAAAAAGACCCGGCATTATCAGAATTATTCATAGTGGAGGGTGACTCGGCTGGTGGTTCCGCCAAGCAGGGAAGAAACAGAAAAACCCAGGCCATTCTTCCACTGAAAGGAAAAATTTTAAATGTGGAAAAGGCGCGTTTCGATAAAATGCTGTCTTCAGCAGAGGTTGGTACGTTGATCACTGCGCTGGGTTGCGGTATTGGCAGAGACGAGTTTGACATAGAAAAACTGCGATACCACACCATTATTATCATGACCGATGCTGATGTGGATGGCTCGCACATTCGTACGCTGCTGTTGACGTTCTTTTATCGCCAGATGCCAGAGTTGATCGAGCGGGGACATATTTACATCGGTCAACCGCCGCTTTACAAGATCAGGCACGGAAAGCAGGAGCATTATCTGAAGGATGATGTCGAAATGAACGAGTATATGCTGGCACGGGCAATGGACAACGCATCGCTGGTGTACGATCCTGACGCCCCCCCGTTGACCGGAGAGGCGCTGGAAGGCTTGATGCGCGATTATATGGGAGTCAGGGCGGCAAACAAGCGGTTGAAGCTCCGCTATGACCCGTTATTTTTAGATCGTCTTATTGATGTCAAAGGGTTTTCTTTTGAATGGAACGATAAGGAGATCGCACAATGGTGTGCATCTGTAGAGGAAAAAACAAACCTGGGTTTACCACCCAGCGTGAGCTACGAGGTAACGTCATCCAATGACGAAGAAGATCTTCAGGTGGTCCTCACTAAAACCACGTACGGCGTGGTGGAAACAACCCGCTTTGGCAGGGATTTTTTCCGTTCACCGGAATATCGCCTGACCAGCAAGTTGGCCGATACGCTTTGTGATCTGATCCAGAAGGGTGCGAAGGTTCACCGCGGAAAAAGCGAGCAATCTGTTGCAAACTTTACTGAGGTATATGACTGGCTAATGAGTGAAAGCCGCAAGGGGAGGACGTTTCAGCGGTTTAAAGGCTTGGGGGAAATGAACCCGGAACAGCTTTGGGATACTACGATTAACCCCGAAACGCGGCGGTTACTTAAAGTTACCATTGAAGATGCGGTCGCCGCAGACGAGATTTTCACCATCCTGATGGGGGATGAGGTTGAACCGCGACGCGAGTTTATCGAGCGCAATGCCCTGTATGTAACCAACCTGGATATTTAATCCCGGGCAGTGCCTCCCAGGCCACCACGCCCATGAATCCGCTGGCTGTGGAAAAGTGGAAATTCAGCTGACCATCGCCAGATTGGCAACGCGGTCGAACATGCTTTTTAGCGTAAACAGCAGGTTCAGACGGTTGAGTCGAATGTCAGCTATTTCGTCCATCACCATCACTTGCTCAAAAAACGCGTCGATACTGGTGGAAAGCCCGGCCAGCAAATTCAGCACGGCGGTGTAGTCAGCGCGCCTGTAGTGTTGATCAAGTTTTGCGGAAATACTGTTAATTTCAGCGAAAAGTGTTATTTCTTCGTCGATAACAAGCTTATCTTCTCTTATAATTCCATTTATTGAATCATCAGACTTGCGCAGAATATTGCTGATTCTCTTGTTCGCCGCAGCCAGGTTGGCCGCAACTTCCAGCGCCATAAAACCACGCAAGGCCTCAAGCCGTAAAACCAAATCTGGCAAGCTGCCAAAAGGCGTGCCCATGACAGCGCTGACCAGCCTGGTCGCATATCCCTGCTCTCGCAAGTAGTGTTTCAGGCGCTCCAGAATAAACTGCCGCAGCTCAGACAATATCTCGGGGGAAAGAGGGATTTGCGTTTGCATGACCTGTGCAGAGATATCCAGCGCCTGATCCAGCTCAATAGCCAGCTCACCATCCAGTAAAATACGTATCAGGCCCAGAGCGGTGCGACGCAACGCAAATGGATCCTTGTTGCCGGAGGGTTTGAGCCCGGTAGCAAAAATCCCGGTCAGGGTATCCAGACGATCCGCCAGCGCGACCACTTTCCCAACCGCGTGAGCCGGTAGACGGTCACCGGAAAAAGCCGGCAGGTAGTGATCTCCTATCGCCTGGGCTACGCACTTATCCTCGCCACTGCGCTCGGCATAATAACGCCCCATCGTGCCCTGAAGCCCCGGGAACTCCCCCACCATTTGGCTGACAAGATCGCATTTGCACAGGCACGCTGCACGCTGTGAAGCATCCTGGTCAACACCCGTTTCTTCGGCTAACTTCAGTGAAATTAATGCAATACGCCTTGATTTGTCGCCAATAGAGCCTAACTCACTTTGAAAAACAATGTTATCAAGCAGCGGTAGCCAGTCTTCGAGTGATGATTTATTATCCTGCTCCCAGAAAAACCGGGCATCAGCAAGTCGTGGTCGGATAACGCGTTCAAAACCCTTCCGGACAGCATCAAAATCTCTGCTGTCAAGGTTAGCGACGGTGATGAACCGGGCCAGCAAAACGCCGGTGTCAGCGTTGACGACAGGAAAAAACTTTTGCTGCTCCTGCATGCTCGCGATCAGCACTTCAGCGGGAACGTCAAGGAATTCAGGGTCAAAACTACCCAATACGGCGTGTGGCCACTCAACCATGTTGGTGACTTCCTCCAGCAGGTCCGTGTCTATCAAAGCCTTGCCGCCGGCAGACTCACCCAACTCAACGGCCTGACGTTCAATCGCCCCCTTTCGCCTGTCTTGATCTGCCACCACGCAAGCGGCTTCAAGCACTTGTTCATAGTTCTGAGCCGAACCAATTTTATGTGGGCCGGGGTTATGTATTCTGTGCCCACGGGTTTGGTCTCCGGCCTGCAGGCCAAACAAGTGACCGCTGATGATCTTTGAGCCGTGCATGGCAACCAGCCAGTGAACCGGACGGATAAAACTGAAATCGTTTGCGGCCCAGCGCATCGGCTTTGCCACCGGCAGCAGAGCAAGCGCTTTTTCCAGCATCGGGAAAAGCAGGTCTTCGAGTCGCTCTCCGGGTTTGTCGATACGACAATACAGCCACTCACCTTTATCGGTCTTGAGGATCTCCAACTCATCGATGGTCTTGCCGACTGAACGCGCAAACCCGGTGGCTGCAGGTGTCGGTTTCCCGGTCGTATCAAAAGCTGCAGCAATGGCGGGACCCTTACGTTCCAGCACCTGGTCGGGCTGGTTTGCAGCCACGTCTGCCATCAGCAAGGCGAGACGCCGGGGTGTATAGAAAACACGGCTGGCAGCCGCATTAAAGCTTAAGCCGGCCTTTTCAAGCTGTGCTGAAAAGGTCGAGAACAGTGTGTTACCCAGCACCGGCAAAGACCTGGGTGGCAACTCTTCACAACCCAACTCGATCAACAGGTCTGCATGGTCAGGCGTGCTTGTTTCCGGTTTATTCACCGCCACTCTCCTTCAGTCCCGGAAACCCCAGTTTTTCCCTGCCTGCGTAGTAGGTTTCAGCCACCTGCCGGGACAAAGTCCTGACCCGCAGAATGTATCGCTGGCGCTCGGTTACCGAAATCGCACGGCGGGCATCCAGCAGGTTGAAAGTGTGCGAGGCCTTCAGCACCTGATCATATGCAGGTAAGGCTAAATCGAGTGCTACCAGCCTGCCGGCCTCGCGCTCACAGGTATCGAACCAGGTAAACAGGGAATCAATATCGGCATGCTCAAAGTTGTAGGTGGATTGCTCCACTTCATTTTGATGGAAAATCTCACCATAGGTCACTTTTTTACCACCGACGTCGGTCCAGACAAGATCAAACACGCTGTCTGCGTCCTGCAGGTACATGGCCAGGCGCTCAAGACCGTAGGTGATCTCGCCCAGTACCGGGCGGCATTCCAGTCCACCTGCCTGCTGGAAATAGGTGAACTGGGTGACCTCCATGCCGTTGAGCCAGACCTCCCAACCCAGGCCCCAGGCACCCAGCGTCGGGGATTCCCAGTTGTCCTCTACAAAACGTATATCGTGTACCGAGGGATCGATCCCGATGGCCTTGAGCGATCCCAGGTAGCGCTCCTGGAAGTCCTCCGGTGATGGTTTCATCACCACCTGGTACTGGTAGTAGTGTTGTAGTCGGTTGGGGTTTTCTCCGTAACGGCCATCGGCAGGGCGCCGGCAGGGTTGCACATAAGCGGCATTCCATGGTTCCGGACCGATGGAACGCAGGAATGTGGCCGGGTGAAAAGTACCTGCGCCTACTTCCATATCAAGTGGTTGAAGCAGTACGCAACCCTGTTTCGCCCAGTAGGATTGCAGCTGGTTGATAAAATCCTGGAAAGTCATGAAAAACCCTGAGTCCTGGCAGCAAGGATAACGCCTTGATTAAACTATCGGATAGTATAGCCAAGCGCACCCAAAGACAGAAGATGAATGGGAAAAAAGCATTGCGACAGATCACATTAATTAAAACCGGTAGTACGATCCCTCAGATCAGACAAAAGCACGGCGATTTTGAAGACTGGTTTGTGGCGGGCATAGGGGTTGTAGGGGTTTCGAGCGTGCGGCAAGTGGACGTTTTCAGGAATCAACCCCTGCCAGCGCTGACAGAAACCGGAGCTATTGTGATCACCGGTTCTGCGGCCATGGTCTCTGACCGGGAAGACTGGAGCGAGAAAACTGCAGAATGGCTGCAACAAGCCGTGCAGGCGGGGCTGCCGGTGTTGGGTGTTTGCTACGGCCACCAATTACTCGCCCATGCCCTGGGGGGTAGGGTAGGCCCCAACCCCAATGGACGTCAGATAGGAACAGTTACGACTAAACTGCTCGACGCAGCCAGGGCCGACCCATTACTGGGGCACTTGCCGTCCCAATATTCGTCGCAAACATCACATTCTGAATCCGTGCTGGAATTGCCCTCGGGTGCCGAACGGCTGGCTACAAGCCCACTGGACAATAATTTTGCCATCCGTTTTTCTGAAAATGCCTGGGGCGTTCAATTTCACCCGGAGTTTTCAGGCCCTGTCATGTCGGAATATATAAAGTGCCGGGCGCAGGCAATTCGCGCGGAAGGGTTGAATCCCGATCAATTACTCAGAAAAGTAACAGACACTCGCATGGCTCAGACTGTATTGAAGAAATTCGCAGAAGTGGCAGAAGGCAAAAAGTAAAGAGTACTTATTATGAACGATAAACAGGACAGGCTGTTTGCGGAAAGCCGTGCGAACACCACCGGGTTCCAGTTTGATGAAAAGGTTGTGCGGGTGTTTCCGGACATGATCAGACGTTCCGTGCCCGGCTATGAACTGGTGGTTCCCATGATCGGCATGCTGGCACGGCGCTACGCCCAGCCGGATTCCAAAATTTATGATTTTGGCTGCTCCTTAGGGGCAGTCAGTCTGGCAATGGCAAACGCTGTACGGGCTGAGGGTACTGAAATCATAGCTGTGGATAACTCTGCAGCCATGGTGGCGCGGTGCAGGCAACGCGTGGCCGAACGCGAACTTGCGGTTGCGGTCGATGTGAGACTGGAGAATATGCTGGATACACAGATTGAAAATGCCTCGGTGGTGGTACTCAATTTCACCTTGCAGTTTCTTGACTGTGGCCAGCGGCAGGGTCTGCTTAACCGGATCGCAGCCGGCATGCGTAGCGGGGGCGCCTTGATCATTTCAGAAAAAATCTGTTTTGGAGATGAGCAGGAACAAAAAGACCAAACGGCCTGGCACCACGATTTCAAACGCACGCAAGGTTATTCAGAGCTGGAGATCGCGCAAAAAAGAAATGCACTGGAAGATGTTTTACAGCCCGATACAGAAGCAAGACATATCGAGCGCCTGGAACTGGCCGGGCTGAGCAAACCACGCCGCTGGTTTCAGTGTTTCAATTTTGCCAGCTATATCGCTTTCCGGTGAAAAACCCCTACAGGGCACTACGGAACGCCGGCTGGTCGGTGCTGGCAGAGTGTGCCTGGCAAAGTCTGAAAAACAGTTCGCATGGTGATCTGCAGCGTTGGTTGGAAAGCATAGAGGCGCTGCCCGAAAGTGACGCCAGTGTAGATATGGACCGCGCTGCACCGGTTCTGGGCCGGCCAGTTGACGATCCGGAGCTGTTGCGTAAGTGTTTGTTCGGTCTGCACCCCTGGCGCAAGGGGCCGCTGCAGTTGGGTGGGGTAAGAATCGATACTGAATGGCGTTCTGACTGGAAATGGAATCGCGTCGCACCGTACCTTGATCTTGCGGGGCAGCAGGTACTGGATATCGGTTGTGGCAATGGCTATTTCGGGCTGCGTATGCTGGGTGCCGGTGCAAAGCTGGTGGTAGGCATTGATCCGACTATGGTGTTTGTCATGCAATGGCTTGCCATGCAAAAACTGGCACCTGGTCTGAAAAATTTTGTTCTGCCGATAGGAATTGAACAATTGCCCGCAGATACCCCCAGTTTCGACAGTGTGTTTTCGATGGGTGTCCTGTACCATCGGCGCGATCCCGTGGAACACCTGCGACGGTTGAGAAATCTTGTCCGGCCCGGGGGGCAGATTGTTTTGGAAACCCTTGTGCTGGAAGGTGGAGGCGAACAGACACTGGAGCCGAAGGGCCGCTATGCCCGCATGCGGAATGTCCACGCGGTTCCAGCGCTGACTGTTTTGCAGGGTTGGCTGAAACAGGCCGGTCTGGCGGGTGCTCAGGTAATGGATGTCAGTAAAACCACGCATGAGGAACAACGCACTACCGAATGGATGACCTTCGAATCGTTGCGGGAGAGCCTGGACAGCAATGACCCGTCATTAACCATTGAAGGGTATCCTGCGCCGGTGCGGGCGGCGTTGCTGGTTAAGCTATGACATTTGCGGGGAGTGGAGCCGGGCGCGTTGGTAATTTGGTTAAACTATGTTTCGGGTTTACGGTCACACTGCGATACGGGGAACAAACACACACGAATGATTCATCTTGAGAAAATCAGCCGCATCTACCAGATCGGCAATCAATGCATTCATGCGCTCGACGCTGTTGACCTGGATATCAGGGCGGGCGAGTTTGTTGCCGTCATGGGGCGATCCGGCTCTGGTAAATCAACATTGTTGAATATGCTGGGTTGTCTGGACCGACCGGACGAAGGCGAATACTTTCTGGATGAAAGCAAGGTTAGCGCCATGGATGACGATGAGTTGTCTGCTGTACGCAATCGTTACATGGGTTTTGTTTTTCAGAGCTTTCATTTACTACCACGTTTGAACACGCTTGAAAATGTCCTTTTGCCGCGTCGCTATCATGCCGACGGCTTGCGTGACGCCGACCGCCGGAAGGCGGTGGAGTTATTGCGACGGGTCGACCTGGAAGACCGTATGGAGCATAAGCCAAATGAACTGTCCGGAGGGCAAAGGCAGCGTGTGGCGATAGCCCGCGCCCTGATCAACGAGCCGAAAGTTCTGCTGGCTGATGAGCCGACTGGCAACCTTGACAGCAGCACTTCGGATGCCATCATGGCCTTGTTGAAAGAACTGAATGAAGATGGCCAGACCATCGTCCTGGTCACTCATGAGGCCGAAATTGCCGACAACGCACGGCGTCGAATTATCATGCGAGACGGGAAAATTCTGCAGGATTATGCGGCTTAACATACCATCAACGCTGCTGACCGCCTGGCTGCTGTTGCCTGTGGGAGCGTTGGCCCAGAATCAAGAGATGCTGTTTACCGGCGAAGTGTTTTCGCTGCAGGCGCAGGAAATATTTGTACCCCTGACCAATAATTGGCAGGCACGCATCAGCATGATGCTGCCGGAGGGAACCCGGGTTCACAGCGGTGATGTGGTGGTAGAGTTTGATGGCTCGGAGGTTGCACGGCAATTGGAGCAGCAACTGGAGACCCAGCGTACCGACCAGGCTAAGACTGAGCGCGATATGGCAAAGATCGAAAAAGATCTGGTTATAGCAGAGTTTCGGCTCAAACAGGCCAGGGTCAGCCTCGAGTTGGCAACTTTAAAAGCAGATCTGCCGGAAGGGTTGATAGGCGGGCTTGAGTATTCAGAAAACATTCTCGATAAAGAAAAAGCCATCAAGGCGATTGAAGATGCGCAGGAACAACTCAGGGACAAGCAGAAAAGTGTCCTGGAAAGGGAGCAGCAAGCCGAGTTGGACAAGCAAAAAGGTGACAACCAATACGAATTTTGGAGCCAGATGCTTGAATCTTTTGTGATATATGCTGCCCAGCCGGGGTTCATTATTTACGGCAAACACCCATGGAACCGGACCAAGTTCCAGGAAGGTGATACGGTTCAGACCAGTTTTCGGGTTGCACACATCGCAGATACATCCGAGCTGGCAATTCGCGTGTGGATTAACAGTGTTGACCGCCCACGAATCAACACCGGAGCAGCGGTTAACATCATGCTTGATGCGTTACCCGGACTGGAATTCAAGGGGCAGCTGGAGTCCATATCTGACAGTGGCGCCAAACGTCCGGAGTGGGGCAAGGCCCTGTATTACGAGGGGGTCGTGCTGTTTGAATCTGTCGGTATGCCGCAATTGCTGCCCGGTATGAGCGCACGGGTAGAGCCGGCCTTGTGAAAAAGCACCAACGCACCGCTGTGGGTAGCGTTTCTGGTCTGATGACCCTGGTGGTCACGGTTATGCTCGCAGCGACGCTCGGTGGCTGCCGGTCAGAGCACAACGAGCCCCCCGTGGTAATGGCTGAAACCACGGAGGTGGTACGTGTCACCGGAGAAATAGAATCGGCCAGCTCGGCCTTTTTTGGCCCGCCGGCAGTGCCCAATATCTGGCGGTATACGATTTCTTTCATGGCCCCGGAAGGCCGCAAAGTAAAAGCCGGCACACCCATACTGAGGTTTGATCCGCAGGCATTGATGGCCCAGCTCAGGGACAAGAGCAACGCCCTGAATGAAAAGCAAAAGAAACTCGAAAAACAACAGATTGTCGCTCGTGAAGTGGTTGCAGAACTTAGGCTCAAACGGCAGGAGGCGAAATCCGACCTGGACAAAGCCCGGCTTAAAGCAGATATCCCGGTGGAATTGCTTGCCAGCCGGGATTACCAGGAGAACAAGCTGGTACTGAAACAGGCAGAGTTGACACTGATGCTGAGAATGGCGGAGTTGCAAAAAGAGCAACGCGTCCAGGATACCGAAATCACTATACTCAAACGTGAAATAGCTGTTCTCGACAGTGAAGTGGCGCAATTTCAGGGGTCAGTTGATTCCATGACCATCAAAGCAGCCAGTGAAGGTGTGGTGATCCATACAGTGGATCGCAGGAACAACAAACACGAGGTGGGCGACAATGTCTGGATGGGCCGCAGGGTAATGGAATTGCCGGACTTATCGCAACTCCAGGTGCACCTTGAGGTGCCGGAACGTGAGTCAGCGCGCATAGCAGTTGGCCAGGCAGTGAAATTCGTGGTTGACGCAGTGCCTGAGCAACAGTTTTATGGCGAAATCGTCGCGCTGGCATCGGTTATCCACACCAAGTCCCGCAGTCAGCCGGCACGTGTATTTGACGCCGTCGTCAGCATGAAGAATCCGGATTTATCCATCATGCGGCCCGGCATGAGCGTGTCAGCCGAGATTCACCTGGAACCCGGGCCCGGCAACAGCCCATGAAAACATTGCCGGCTTTAATCATGAGTCTTGTGCTTGCTGCCTGTGGGCAGTCTGCTGCGGATAAGGTAGAAACAACCGTTGTGGGCAGCGGTTTGTTTGAGATCATCCTGCACGCTAAAGGCGAATTGCGCGCAGCGGAATCCACACCCGTTAAGCCCCCCCCAGGCAGCCAGAATCCCCGCACGATTGAGTGGATGGTGCCTGACAACAGTTGGGTGACCAGAGGTGAGGTGGTGGCCAGGTTTGATGCATCATCTGCTGAGCGTGGTACCCGCAACATCGGGATTGAGCTTAGTAAGGTAGATATCCAGGTCCTGGCCAAACAACGTGAACTTCAGCGCCAGCTCGGTGAGCTTGGCAACGAGCTGGAATTGGTAGATATTGAAAAAATAATGGCGGATAAGTTCACTATGGACAATAAATTGGCTTATTCACGGCATGAAATCATAGACGCCATGCGAGACAAGGCGTTGCTGGATTATCGTTCCGGGCATCTGGAAGGAAAGAAAGACACTTACCGTGACCGTGAAGGAGCAGAGGTGGCGGTTCTCAACGCAGCCAGGGCAACCCAGGAATCCAAATTTCAGGAACATAAGATGCAGCTGGACAGTTCAGAGATTAAGGCACCGCACGATGGTTTCTTTGTGTATGAAAAGACCTGGTTTGGCCAGAAGATAGATATTGGCAGCACCGTATTTCCGGGCAACAAGATTGCCAGCATACCCAACCTGGAAAAAATGGAGGCTGTTTTAGATGTGTTGGAAACCGAGGCGGTCGGTATAGTCGAAAACCTGCCTGCGGTGGTCATCATTGATGCATTTCCCGATCGGCCTTTGCATGGGACTGTTGCAAAAATCAGTGCGACGGCATCACCCATCGAGCGCAACAGCCCGGTTAAGTACTTCACCGTTACGGTGACCCTCGATAAAGCCGACCCAGAGTGGATTATGCCGGAAAGCCAGGTTACAGCAACCATTGCCATCAAGCGCATAGAAGACACGATATTCGTTCCCAACCAGACGATATTTTCAGATGGCAGTGGCGACTGGGTGTTGATTCGCAAAGGCGGACGCCTTGAGAGACAGGAAGTCGAGCTTGGCTTGCGGGGAGCGAATCGCTCGCAGATTATCAGTGGTCTTGAAAAGGACGCAGAAATCGCACTTTTCCCGCCCGCAGACAACACTCCTTCTGGATGATATTGACATGTTCGGAGTAAACCAGAAGGAGGGTCGCACATGAACCTGATACAGGGGCTGGGAACGGAGGACCTGTGGCACGCGGTTGAGCAATTGCGACAGCATAAATTACGTACCGCATTGACTCTGTTGGGCATGGTGTTTGGTGTGGGGGCCGTCATTGCCATGCTGAGTATTGGTGAAGGCGCAAAACAGGAAGCGCTGCGCCTGATCGAATCCATGGGTTTGCATAACCTGCTGGTGGAGTCGCGGGATTTTGATGAAGACACACTCAAAGAAATCCGCGAACACAGTATCGGCTTGTCGCAAAGTGATGTGCGCGCCATTAGACAAACGTTACCGGGGGTGGAGGGGATCAGCGCAGAGAAAAAGATCAAGACCTGGAATTTGTTTTCCGGCCAGGCCGCATCTGATGCACAGGTTCTGGCCATATCTCCTGAGTATTTTGAGCTGGCCAGCCTGACGATATCTGAGGGTCGCAAAATCAATGAGGAAGACAACAAATATTACGCGCAAGTGGCAGTGCTTGGCGCCCAGGCGGCCAGAAACCTGTTTCCGGATGGCAGGCCGCTGGGTCAGCGGGTAAAAATCAACCATCTTTGGGTTGCGGTTATCGGCGTGCTTGTGGATCGTGATCTGAGCAAAGATGAGTTTCAGGGCATCAGCCTGGGCGGTGATCGCAACCGGGTGTTCATTCCGCTGGAAACTGCGCTGAAGCGACTGAAATTTGAGGCACTGGAGAGCGAGCTTGATTCTGTGCGGTTGAAACTGGACAAAAATGCAGATCCCCAGTTATCAGCCCTTACTGTAAACCACTTGCTGTCGCGTCGCCATGGTGCGGAAAAGGATTACAACATCATTATCCCGGCTGCCTTGTTGAAGCAGCAGCAACAAACCCAGCGAATCTTTACCATCGTCATGTCCGCTATTGCGGGCATTTCACTGTTGGTGGGCGGTATTGGTATTATGAATATTATGCTGGCAACAGTGCTTGAACGCACCCAGGAAATTGGCCTGTTACGCGCATTGGGTGCGCGTAAACGGGATATCCAGCTACAGTTTCTGGTGGAAGCAGCCACGGTAGCAGCGCTGGGTGCCTTTATAGGGGTTTTCTTTGGTCTGGCGCTGGCATTTGTAATCCAGAAATTTGCCGGTTGGCCGGCTGGTTGGTCGCCGTTGGGTATCGTGTTGTCGGTCACCATCTGCCTGCTCACAGGCATCGTTTTTGGCTGGTATCCAGCCCGCCAGGCCGCAGCGCTGGATCCCATCAGGGCGTTACATGCCGAGTAGGCGAGTAGGCTAAACCATCTGTAAGTTTCGCTCAAGCCACCTTGAGTCGGGTCAATATCGGCCAATAAACCCATAAAAATATTGCAAAGGCCAGTATCCATCCGGCCGCAGACAAATCGATCATTAACAGGTAGCTCGTTCCTGTCAACGGCCCCAGGACGCGGATCAAGACGGCAATCACCAATAAGCAGTAAGCCAGAACGGTTGCTCTCGCGGCTTGCAAAGGCCGGCCGGTGTGGCCCAGAGCGACCCGGGTTGTGACCGCAAGTACCATGCTGCTGATGGCGCCCATGGTGAGTGCGTGCAGTGCCGCGGTTGGCGTAAACAGCCATCCGAATACGGCGCAGCCCAACAGCGCGTAGCCGATCGGCAACCAGGCGTAAGCGGTGTGCAGTACAAACAGCAGCGGGTTGGAGGTGGTCGCAAACCCCCGCCAACGGCTTAACCTGAAGGCATGTACGGCAGCAGCAGCAAAGGCCAAAATGCCGGTGGCCGTGTGCAGTGGTGTGAAAGTCGCAGCCAGGCCCGCCAGCACAGTTAACGATAGTACGGCCCGGTCAATGCCATCGCTGTTAACCGGCAACCTGTTCTGGCCCTGCGCTCGCAACCAGTTGCCGGTAAAAGCCGGCACAATGCGCCCCGCAACGATAGTGACCAGTACCAACAGGGTATGAATCATCAGGTAAATGGCCATTCTGTCTCCACCTGCCAATACCTGGTTGATACCCAGATGATAAATGCCGTTGAGAAAAGCTAAGAAAACAGCAAGCACGATAAGAATATAGTTTCGTTTGCTGTTGCCAGCAATAATTTCTCGGCCAAGCAACACACACAACAACAACGGGAACAGCGCGTCCAGCAAGGCAACCAGGCTTGCCGGCAGCCAGCCTGCAAACAACATGGCCAGACGCCCTGCCAGCCAGCACAATATCAGCCAGGCCAGTGGCGCACCGTGTATTGCAGGCCGCCCGGTCCAGTTGGCTACCGCAGTGAGGCTAAAGCCGGCGATGGCTGCCATAGCAAAACCCACCAGCATTTCATGGCTGTGCCACAACGGGGTAATTCCGGGCAGGCCTGATCCATGCAGGGTCATTAGCCACGCCAGTACAGCCACAATTGCGAACGCTGCACTCATCAGAAAGAACGGCCGGAAGGCATAGCTGAGCAATACCGGGGTCGGCTTTTTTGGTGATTTGACGCTCACGCTGCCAAGCTCCATGGCCTATAACTCATCTTGACCCATCCACTTGCGGACTTTGGGTGCCTGGTAAACAGCAAACTGATCCAGCAGTGAAGCCGGCTCAACGGATGTCATCAGCATGGGGCGGTAAAGTTCGTTGACAAATGCTTGCTCAAAAGAGTTTTCCAGAAACCTTATCAGGTGATCGTAATAACCCTCCACATTAAGCAAGCCACAAGGTTTGTGATGAAAGCCAAGCTGTGCCCAGGTCAGCATTTCAAAAAGCTCTTCCAGGGTACCCCAGCCTCCTGGCAGCGCAATAAAACCATCGGCCAACCCGGCCATCATGGCTTTTCGCTCATGCATGGAAGCCACCACGTGCAGCTCGGCAAGCTTGTCGTGGGCAACCTCTTTCACCGCCAGGCTTTTGGGTATGACACCGATGGCTTCACCACCGGCTTCGATTACCGCATCCGCAATCGCGCCCATGACACCGACCGCTGCCCCACCGTAAACGAGACCGATGTTGCGGGCACACATTTCCTGCGCAAGACTGACTGCAGCTTGTGAAAAAGCGGGGTTTTTCCCGGAACTGGAGCCACAGTACACGCATATTTTTTTGATCTTCAATTTTTTACCTGGAAGTGAAGCGGGTAAGTGGAACCCTGGAAAGAACATCCTGCCATGGAAAGCAGGGTCCGGGATCGAGCTTGCGCCTGATCATGATGCCTGGATTATCGTCAGCCGGTATCAACGCCGTATCCAGGTCTTCGTGGCCGGCGATCTTAACCAGCGCGGGCAATTTTACACTAAGGTCGTTCAAT
>ENA-OSCG01000007-OSCG01000007.1-marine-sediment-metagenome-genome-assembly--contig:-NODE-7-length-50529-cov-9.644153_pt1 | contig 50529 bp, 51 predicted proteins | sample MGYA00237880_ERZ529332 | MGnify/ENA primary metagenome ERZ529332 (study PRJEB26373, sample SAMN05710708) | marine sediment metagenome | biome: marine; feature: ocean trench; material: sediment... | reverse complement strand
TTGAAAAGATTGAAAAAGCCGCTGTTAAAGTGCCAGGTTCCGAGCCGGTTGTTGACGCATGTTATACTCTGGGGCCATTCAGAGCGCTTGATAAATTGCGTGTGTTCACGCGGCAGATTAAACGTTATGTGGTGGATGTCTCATTTAGAAGCCGTGAGGAACAGGAGATCTCCCTGTTTTGGGTGTATCTGGCACCGGAAAACGATTCTGGTGCTGCCCATAAGCTGAGTAAGCGATTAATCAGTAAAAATATCAGGGATTATTACATTATTACATCGGGCGATAAGCGCAATGGCGTTTCCCTCGGGCATTTTAAAGATAAAATCGTGCGCTGAGCCATGCTAAGTCATTAAAAAAATTAGGATTTAAGCCTGTTGTTGAGGCGGTTTTTAAAACCTATATGATTTATTGGCTGGATTACAGAAACAAGCAGGGAGTTGAAATTCCAGCTGGAATATTTGATAAAAACATGACTGTTCGGATGAGTAAATTAGATCGAACATGCAATGTAGGGCTTAACTAAGCAAGTATTTTGACTAAATGATTAAAAAATCACTGAAAAACGCATTTCGTTATTGCTTTCCAGTCCCTTATTTCCTACAATTGCGCGCCTTAAACGCCTGTGTAGCTCAGCTGGTAGAGCGCCTCACTTGTAATGAGGATGTCGTGGGTTCAACTCCTGTCACCGGCTCCAGATTTTGTCTGCCGTATCAGATTGTTACGGTTGACAGTGGCGTTGCGCTCAAGCAAAATACGCGGCTTGATTTTGGGAGGGGTTCCCGAGTGGCCAAAGGGGGCAGATTGTAAATCTGCTGGTTCTACCTTCGGAGGTTCGAATCCTCCCCCCTCCACCATTAAAAATGGTGTTAATAGCGGGGTTTCGGAACAACCGGATTTGACCTGGACACTGGGGTTTCGGCGGGTGTAGTTCAATGGTAGAACCTCAGCCTTCCAAGCTGATGATGTGGGTTCGATCCCCATCACCCGCTCCAGATTTTCCGGCCTGGTGCGGCAGATTATGAGCCTGGAGTAGTGAAGCCAGATGACAGGGTTCTGATTTGGCCCACATAGCTCAGGTGGTAGAGCACTCCCTTGGTAAGGGAGAGGTCACTGGTTCGAGTCCAGTTGTGGGCACCACATTAATTGGCGGCATTTGATTTTTTTATTGTTTAAAGCAATTGTTTTTGGAGGCAGGCATGGCCAAGGTAAAATTTGAAAGAACAAAGCCCCATGTGAACGTGGGCACGATTGGGCACGTAGATCATGGCAAGACGACGCTGACGGCGGCGTTGACCAAGATTTGTGCTGAGGCTCGCGGCGGCGACTATATCGCCTATGACCAGATCGACAATGCGCCGGAAGAACGCGAGCGGGGTATCACGATTGCAACGGCACATGTTGAGTATGAAACCGAGAACCGTCACTACGCGCACGTGGATTGCCCGGGTCATGCTGATTATGTGAAGAACATGATCACGGGTGCGGCCCAGATGGACGGTGCGATCCTGGTGGTATCGGCGGCTGACGGCCCGATGCCACAGACGCGTGAGCACATCCTGCTGGCACGCCAGGTGGGAGTTCCCTACATTCTGGTATACATGAACAAAGCCGACCAGGTTGACGACGATGAGTTGCTGGAGCTGGTCGAGATGGAAGTGCGTGAGCTGTTGAGTTCTTATGATTTTCCCGGTGATGATCTGCCGCTGATAACGGGATCTGCACTGAAGGCGCTGGAAGGCGATGAGTCTGACATCGGCGTGCCGTCTGTGTTGCGGCTGATGGATGCGATGGACGAGTATATTCCCCAGCCCAAGCGTGAAATGGACAAGCCGTTCCTGTTGCCGATCGAGGATGTATTTTCTATATCTGGTCGTGGCACGGTGGTAACGGGCCGGGTAGAGCGCGGCGTTGTCAAGGTGGGCGAGGAAATCGAGATTGTCGGTATTAAAGAGACTGCCAAGACCACTTGCACGGGTGTGGAGATGTTTCGCAAGTTGCTGGACGAAGGTCGTGCCGGTGACAACGTGGGTGTGCTGCTGCGTGGTGTCAAGCGTGAAGAGGTTGAGCGGGGTCAGGTGCTGGCGCATCCGGGAACGATTCATCCGCACACCAGTTTTGAGGCTGAGGTATACATTCTGTCGAAAGACGAGGGTGGGCGTCACACGCCGTTTTTCAAGGGCTATCGTCCGCAGTTTTACTTCCGTACGACGGATGTAACGGGTTCGGTCGTGTTGCCTGAAGGTGTGGAGATGGTCATGCCTGGGGACAATGTCCAGATGAAGGTAGATCTGCACGCACCGATTGCGATGGAAGAAGGTCTGCGTTTCGCGATCCGCGAAGGTGGCCGCACGGTTGGTGCCGGCGTTGTCGCCAAGATCTTTGAATAAGGCAGACACAGCGGTTGGTCAGATTGTTCGGTCGTTGCGTATACATGGTACCGCGTGTGACGCAAAAGAGCAGAGAATTTGGCCAAACTCAGCATTTCCGCAGTAGATCAGGTTAGATTTTTCAGGTTCTTGGTTGCAGTAATGAAAGGCCAGTAGCTCAACTGGCAGAGCAGCGGTCTCCAAAACCGCAGGTTGGGGGTTCGAGTCCCTCCTGGCCTGCCAGTACTGCAGATTGGAATGGAACATAAGCTGGTGAATCAGCTGGAACGGATAAGTGGCGGAATATGAACGGCAAGGCAGAAAAAATCGGGTCAGGATTTGCAGACACTTTGTTGTTGCTGATCTCTGTCATCATGCTGTTGGGTGGGGTGACCGCCTACTACTTTTACCAGGATCTGGCGATTATGCCGGTACGGGTCGCAGCATTGATGACGGTTACCTTGCTGGCATCCTGGGTCGCAGCACAATCACAAAAAGGTGGTGCATTTTTTCGCTTTCTGAAAGAGTCAGACATTGAACGCCGAAAAGTAATTTGGCCCACACACCAGGAAGCAGTACAGACATCGTTGATGGTGATTGTTGTGGTGATCATTGTGTCATTGTTCCTGGCTGTGGTTGACTGGGCGCTGGGCTCCCTGGTCCGTAGCCTGTTGGCCGGGGGGTAAGGATCATGAGTAAACGCTGGTACGTGGTACACGCTTTTTCGGGTTACGAAAAACAGGTGCAGAAGTCCATGGCGGAGCGCATTGAACGTGCTGGTATGGAAGACCTGTTTGGCCAAATCCTGGTGCCTACAGAAGAAGTGGTTGAAATGAGGGGTGGTCAGAAACGCCGCTCCGACCGAAAGTTTTTCCCCGGTTATGTGCTGGTGGAAATGGAAATGACGGATGCAACCTGGCACCTGGTTAAAGATGTGCCCAAGGTGATGGGATTTATCGGCGGCACCTCAGACAGACCTGCGCCGATTACGGAAAACGAGGCTGCTACAATTCTGGCGCGGGTCCAGGAAGGTGTTGACAAACCGCGTCCGAAGATTTTGTTTGAGCCAGGCGAGATGATTCGCGTGGTTGACGGGCCATTCAATGATTTCAATGGAACGGTTGAAGAGGTCAACTACGAAAAAAGCCGCCTGCGGGTGGCAGTGCTGATTTTTGGACGTTCTACACCGGTGGAGCTTGATTTTCACCAGGTCGAGAAAGGCTGAATCTGAAAAGGCACATTAGACTTATCGCCGGCGCGTAGCGTCGCACGGTATTGAATATGGCAAGTCAGGAGGCTTATTGGTTTCCTTCACTGGCCTTAACAATGACGGGGAGCCTGGCCGCATGTCGGTGGGCGTTTGCACCCGCGGAGTAAGAAGATGGCTAAGAAAGTTTCTGTATATATCAAGCTGCAGATACCGGCAGGGCAGGCTAACCCCAGTCCGCCTGTTGGTCCCGCGCTGGGACAGCACGGCGTTAATATCATGGAATTCTGCAAGGCATTCAACGCCCAGACGCAGAAAACCGAGCCGGGTTTGCCTTTGCCGGTTGTGATCACGGTTTATGCTGATCGCAGCTTCACGTTTATCACCAAAACCCCACCGGCAGCGGTGTTGCTCAAAAAGGCAGTGGGCATAGCCAAGGGCAGTGGTGAACCGAATACCAGGAAGGTTGGAACGGTTACCCGGGCACAGTTGGAAGAAATTGCCAAGGCCAAAGAGCCTGACCTTACTGCTGCTGATATGGATGCTGCAGTCAGGACGATTGCAGGCTCAGCCCGCAGCATGGGCCTGAACGTGGAGGGTGTCAGCTATGACTAAAATGAGCAAACGGGTCAAAGCGATACGCGCACAGATCGAGCCAGGCAAAATCTATGCAATTGATGAAGCACTGGCGCTGTTGAAAGAAATCAGCAAAGTGAAATTCACTGAATCTGTGGATGTTGCAGTCAAGCTGGGTGTGGACCCGAAGAAGTCGGACCAGAACGTACGTGGCTCAACCGTATTGCCGAACGGTACCGGCAAAGCAGTCCGCGTTGCCGTGTTTACCCAGGGAGATAATGTCGACAAGGCACTGGCAGCCGGTGCTGATGTGGTTGGCATGGAAGACCTGCACGATCAGATGAAAGCGGGCGATATCAATTTTGATGTCGTGATTGCCTCTCCGGATGCCATGCGTGTCGTTGGCAAGCTTGGTCAGTTGCTGGGACCGAGGGGCCTGATGCCGAATCCCAAGGTGGGAACAGTAGCACCGGATGTCGCAACTGCGGTAAAAAATGCCAAGGGCGGCCAGGTCAGGTTCAGAACCGACAAGGGTGGCATCATTCACAGCACCATTGGCAAAGCCAGCTTTGAAGTTGAAGCATTGCGTGAAAACCTTGCAGCTTTGTTGGCTGACCTGCAGAAATTGAAGCCTGCATCAGCAAAAGGCCAGTATTTAAAGAATGTAGCGATTTCCACCACCATGGGCCCAGGCCTGGTCGTGGATCACTCAGAGTTTAAGGTTTAAGGAACCGCTGATCTATTCATGAACTCGTATCTTGTGTCCAAAATGTCCAGTTTCTGCGTCGTTTCAAGCGCCTACTCCTGGTGCAAATCTTCGCACCAGCTATTACGTGCGATTCGCGCCTTGAACCTGAACATTTTGAATCACAATCTACTTCGCTCAGAATAAATCAGAGGTTCCTAAAGGATTTTGCCGGCGTAAGCCGGTGGAAAGGCGGGCTGACTTCAGCCTTGCTGTAGCCGGTTTAACCGGAGTGCAGTGGGGTGGAGGTAAGCCGTCGGAGACCGCAGGTATTGGATCGGTGTTGTAACAGCGATCCGGTTTAAGCGTGTTCCGGGAAACCGGTCACTGCCTGCGCAGATGGTGGAGCCCCCGTTTCTCAATCGGGTTCGAGAGAGCACAATTGAGAAGCGGGGTAGCCACTGAAGGGCTGGTAACAGTCCTGTGACAGTCACGAAAGTGTCTGTCATGAGTCGTTAATCGTGCCGGGTAACCGGCTATTTGACTCTTGGAGGTAGCAAATGGCTCTGAGTATTGAGCAGAAGAAAGCAGTCGTTGCGGAAGTGGCACAGGTTGCCCGGACCGCACTGGCTGCAGTAGTCGCAGAATATCGCGGCTTGACAGTAGAGGAAATGACGGATTTGCGTGTCAAGGCACGCCAGGGCGGTGTTTATCTCAAGGTTGCCAAGAATACGTTGGTACGCCGTGCGTTAGAAGGTACCGAGTTCGAATGCATGCAGCAGTCGCTCACGGGACCACTGCTGCTGGCGTTCAGTATGGAGGACCCGGGTGCTGCTGCACGTCTGGTCAAAGACTATGCGCGCTCGAATGACAAACTCGTTACCAGGCTGGTCGTTATTGGCGGAGAGCTGTTTGAAGCCTCTGAACTGGATCGTTTGTCCAGGTTGCCGACTTACGATCAGGCGATTGCAATGTTAATGGGTGTTATGCAAGCGCCGGTTGAGAAGTTAGTCCGCACGCTGGTCGAACCGCATACCAAACTGGTCCGTTGTTTTGCCGCTGTGCGCGATGCGAAGCAGGCAGCCTGAAATTAGTAACCAAACCCCCGGTAACCGTGAGGTTACTTTAATCGACACTAGGAGAGACGACAATGGCCGTTTCAAAAGATGATATTTTAGAAACAGTTGCAAATATGAGCGTTATGGATGTTGTAGATCTGATTAGCGCTATGGAAGAGAAATTTGGTGTTTCCGCTGCTGCTCCGGTAGCCGTAGTTGCCGGTTCGGCAACTGGCGGTGAAGCTGCTGTTGCAGAAGAGCAAACAGAATTCGATGTAGTTCTGACTTCTTTCGGTTCCAGCAAGGTTCCCGTGATCAAGGCAGTGCGTGAAATCACCGGTCTGGGCCTCAAGGAAGCCAAAGACCTGGTTGAAAGCGCCCCCACCAATGTGAAAGAAGGCATTGAGCAGGGCGAAGCTGATGAGTTGAAGAAGAAGCTCGAAGCGGTAGGCGCGAGCGTTGAGATCAAGTAAATCAAACCTTTTGATTTACCCGGAAGTAACAAGGAATCGGCTGGGGATGCATGTCTCCGGCCTGCTCCTGTTTGTTTATAAAGTAATGCGGCCACAGCCCGGGTCGCAAAGAGGCGGTAGGTAATATGAATTACTCATTTACTGAGAAAAAGCGTATTCGCAAGGATTTTGGCAAGCGACAGTCGATACTGGAAGTGCCCAACCTGTTGCAGATCCAGACCCTGTCCTATGCGGAATTCCTGCAATCAGACACAAAGCCCGATGAACGGCGTGAACGTGGCTTGCACGGTGCACTGAAATCCGTTTTCCCGATTGTTTCCTATTCCCGTAATGCTGCACTCGAGTATGTCAGTTATAAGCTGGGTAGCGCAGCTTTTAATGTCCGTGAGTGCAAGCTGCGCGGCATGACCTATGCTGCGCCGTTACGCGTCAAGGTACGCCTGGTTATTTATGACAAGGAAAGTTCCGCTAAGAACAAGCCTGTGAAATATGTAAAAGAGCAGGACGTGTACATGGGCGACCTGCCATTGATGACTGAAACCGGCACGTTTGTTATCAACGGCACTGAGCGCGTTATCGTGTCACAGTTGCATCGCTCGCCGGGGGTCTTCTTTGACCATGACAAGGGCAAGACCCATTCCAGTGGGAAGTTATTGTTTTCTGCGCGGGTTATTCCTTACCGGGGCTCCTGGCTGGATTTTGAATTCGATCCGAAAGATGGGATTTTCACCCGTATTGACAGACGCAGAAAACTGCCGGTGACAGTATTGCTTCGTGCCATGGGCATGAATACTGAAGAAATCCTGGATACATTTTTCGCAACCAGCAATATTTCTTTGCTTAAAGAAGGTGCCAAACTGCAACTGATTCCGGGTCGGATGCGTGGCGAGTCTGCGCTGTTTGATATCACCGATAAGAAAGGCAAGATCATTGTTGCCAACGGCAAGCGCATTACCGCTCGCCACGCCAAGTTGATCGAAAAAGCGCATATGCGGGCTTTACAGGTGCCGGACGATTATCTGCTGGGAAAAATGATTGCACACAGTATTATCGACAAGCAATCAGGTGAGTTGCTGGCCGATGCCAATGCCGAAATTACCGAAGAGTTGTTGCAGCAGCTACGCGCAGCCGGCATTAAGAAATTTTCCGTTCTGTACGTCAATGATCTTGACCAGGGTCCGTATATTTCAAATACATTGAAGATAGATTCAAGCACCAATGAACTCGAAGCATTAGTGGAAATCTACCGCATGATGCGTCCGGGTGAGCCGCCTACCAAAGAGGCTGCCCAGAACCTGTTCAGAAACCTGTTCTTCGCTGAAGAGCGTTATGACCTGTCCGGCGTAGGCCGGATGAAGTTCAACCGCCGTGTCGGACGCGATGAGATAACCGGGCCGGGAATACTGAGTCGTGAAGACATTCTGGCAGTACTGAAGGTGCTGATCGACATTCGCAACGGCAAAGGCACGGTTGATGACATCGACCACCTGGGCAACCGGCGGGTGCGCAGCGTGGGTGAGATGGCTGAAAATGTATTCCGTGTCGGCGTGGTCAGGGTAGAGCGTGCGGTTCGTGAACGTCTGTCGGTGGCAGAAAGTGAAAACCTTTCCCCGCAGGAGCTCATCAATGCCAAGCCGGTAGCTGCTGCGATCAAGGAGTTTTTTGGTTCAAGCCAGCTCAGCCAGTTTATGGATCAGAACAATCCACTGTCAGAAGTCACACACAAACGTCGTGTTTCCGCATTGGGGCCGGGCGGCCTGACACGCGAACGTGCAGGATTTGAAGTCCGTGACGTACACCCGACGCATTATGGCCGCCTCTGTCCGATCGAGACGCCTGAAGGTCCGAACATCGGTTTGATTAACTCGCTGGCTGTGTATGCCAGGACCAATGACTACGGTTTTCTGGAAACCCCGTACCGCAAGGTCTCCAGAGGCAAAGTGACCAATGTCGTTGAATACCTGTCGGCCATCATTGAAGGTGAATATGTTATCGCGCAGGCGACTGCTGAGCTCGACGGCAATGGCAAATTTGTAGAAGACTTTGTTGCCTGCCGGCATATGGGTGAATTCACCCTGAAAGAGCCCTCTGAAATCAATTTCATGGATGTGTCACCCAAGCAAATCGTGTCTGTGGCAGCATCCCTGGTGCCGTTCCTTGAGCACGATGATGCCAACCGCGCATTGATGGGGTCGAATATGCAACGCCAGGCCGTACCCACACTGAGAGCTGAAAAGCCATTGGTGGGCACCGGTATGGAGCGTGTTGTTGCCACCGATTCCGGTGTCACCGCGGTCGCGAAACGTGGTGGTATTGTTGACCAGGTAGATGCCGGACGTATCGTTGTTCGTGCCAATGAAGATGAAGTGCCCGCCGGCGATCCCGGTGTGGATATATACAACCTGGTCAAATATCAGCGCTCAAACCAGAATACCTGCATGAACCAGCGTCCGCTCGTAATCGTAGGTGATGTAGTGTCCAAAGGTGATGTGCTGGCGGATGGCCCTTCTACAGATCTTGGCGAATTGGCATTGGGCCAGAATATGCTGGTCGCATTCATGCCCTGGAATGGTTATAACTTCGAGGATTCAATCCTGATTTCCGAGCGGGTGCTAAAAGAAGATCGTTTCACCACCATCCACATCGAAGAGTTGAGTTGTATAGCACGTGATACCAAGCTGGGCTCGGAAGAAATTACCGCGGACATCCCGAACGTCGGTGAACATAATCTCAGCAAACTGGATCAATCCGGCATTGTATATATCGGTGCCGAGGTCTCGACGGGGGACATCCTGGTAGGCAAGGTTACGCCAAAGGGCGAGACCCAGTTGACACCGGAAGAGAAGCTGCTGCGCGCTATTTTTGGTGAAAAAGCATCTGATGTTAAAGATACCTCCCTGCGGGTCTCGTCAGGCACCACCGGCGTTGTCATCGACGTACAGGTATTTACCCGTGACGGTGTAGAAAAAGACGAGCGTGCAAGATCGATTGAGAAAGAGCAGTTGCTGCAGGTCAGGAAAGATCTGGATGACCAACTGCGTATCGTTGAAAGCGCAATCTACCAGCGCCTGGAAAACGCGCTGCTGGACAAGCTTGCTGACAAGGGTCCGCAAGGCCTTAAGAAGGGCACCAAAATCACAGCTGAATTTCTTGCCGGCCTTGATGTAGAAGAATGGTTCAAGTTGCGTATGCGGGACGACGCTGCCAATGACCTTCTGGAGCACCTGGCGGATCAGGTCAAGGAGCAGCGCAAGGTCTTTGACGAACGGTTTGAAGAGAAGAAGGGCAAGATCACCCGCGGTGATGACCTGGCTCCGGGTGTGCTTAAAATGGTCAAGGTTTACATGGCTGTCAAACGGCGTATTCAACCGGGTGACAAGATGGCTGGCCGCCACGGTAACAAGGGCGTCATCTCGATGATTGTTCCACAGGAAGACATGCCCTACATGGAGGATGGTACGCCCGTTGACGTGGTGCTGAATCCGTTGGGTGTTCCGTCGCGTATGAACATTGGGCAGGTGCTGGAAACGCACCTGGGCTGGGCTGCCAAGGGGCTCGGACACCGAATAGCAGAGATGCTCGACCAGAAAGCCAAGACGGATGATTTGCGCAAGTTCCTGAGCGACATCTATAACAGTGATCAGAAAGGCCGTGTCAACATGAGCAGCTTTTCTGCTGCTGAAGTCAGGGAGCTGGCACATAACCTCAGGGAAGGTGTGCCGATGGCGACGCCGGTCTTTGATGGTGCCTCTGAGGTTGAGATCAAGCGTCTGCTGGAGATGGCTAACCTGCCTGTTTCCGGTCAGACGACACTGTACAACGGTCGTACCGGTGATGCTTTTGATCGTCCGATAACGGTTGGTTACATGTATATGCTGAAACTGAATCACCTGGTTGACGACAAGATGCATGCCCGTTCTACCGGTCCTTACAGCCTGGTTACGCAGCAGCCTCTGGGTGGTAAAGCCCAGTTCGGTGGCCAGCGTTTCGGCGAAATGGAAGTCTGGGCACTGGAAGCTTACGGAGCTGCATATACATTGCAGGAAATGTTGACGGTTAAATCCGATGACGTGGCCGGGCGTAACCAGATGTACAAGAATATCGTCGATGGAAACCATCAGATGTCAGCAGGCATGCCTGAGTCCTTCAATGTACTGGTCAAGGAAATCCGCTCGTTGGCCATTAACATCGAACTTGAAGAAACGTGATTCGAGGAGATATGTGATGAGAGACTTACTTAATCTCTATAATCGTCAGCGCCAGCCGCTGAATTTTGACGCAATCCGTATCGGCCTGGCACCGCCGGACCTGATTCGTTCATGGTCTTTCGGCGAAGTGAAAAAGCCTGAAACCATCAACTACCGGACATTCAAGCCGGAGCGTGACGGTTTGTTCTGTGCTGCAATATTCGGCCCGGTCAAAGACTACGAATGTCTTTGTGGCAAATACAAGCGCATGAAGCACCGTGGTGTCGTATGCGAAAAATGCGGCACCGAGGTTACGCTGAGCAAGGTTCGCCGTGAGCGCATGGCCCATATCGACCTGGCCAGCCCGGTTGCGCATATCTGGTTCCTGAAGTCATTGCCCTCACGCATCGGCTTGATGCTGGATATGACTTTGCGCGATATTGAGCGGATTCTGTATTTTGAATCTTATGTGGTGCTTGACGAAGGCATGACCACGCTGGAGCGTGGTGTCCTGATGTCTGATGAGCAATACCTGGATGCGGTTGAAGAGTATGGTGACGAGTTTGTAGCCAAGATGGGCGCCGAAGCAATTTATGAATTGCTGCGCACCATCGACCTGAACGAGCAATTGCTGCGGTTGCGTGAAGACCTCGGTGCAACACGTTCTGAGACCAAGCTGAAACGTTTGTCCAAGCGGGTCAAACTGGTGGAAGCATTCATTGATTCCGGCAACCGTCCGGAATATATGATTCTGACGGTGCTGCCGGTGTTGCCACCGGACCTGCGGCCGTTGGTGCCACTGGATGGCGGGCGTTTCGCCACCTCGGATCTGAATGATCTGTACCGTCGGGTGATTAATCGTAATAACCGCCTGAAGCGTCTGCTTGAGCTCAATGCGCCGGATATCATCGTGCGCAATGAAAAACGCATGCTGCAGGAATCTGTGGACGCGTTACTGGACAATGGCCGCCGTGGCCGTGCGATTACCGGCACCAACCGCCGTCCGCTGAAGTCCCTGGCCGACATGATCAAGGGTAAACAAGGCCGTTTCCGTCAGAACCTGCTCGGCAAACGTGTAGATTACTCCGGCCGTTCGGTTATCGTGGTTGGTCCAACGCTGAAATTACATCAGTGTGGTCTGCCAAAGAAAATGGCGCTTGAGTTGTTCAAACCGTTTATTTTCAGCAAGCTGCAACGGCGTGGAATGGCGGCAACGATCAAGGCTTCCAAGAAGTTGGTGGAAGCTGAGCATCCTGAAGTCTGGGATATTCTTTCGGAAGTTATCCGCGAGCACCCGGTACTGCTGAACCGTGCGCCGACCTTGCATCGACTGGGAATCCAGGCATTTGAGCCGGTGCTGATCGAAGGCAAGGCCATCCAGTTGCACCCGCTGGTATGTACAGCGTTCAATGCTGATTTCGATGGTGACCAAATGGCTGTGCACATACCGTTGTCAATTGAGGCACAGCTCGAAGCACGTACATTGATGATGTCGACAAACAATATTCTTTCGCCGGCCAACGGCGAACCCATCATCGTGCCGACCCAGGATGTTGTGCTGGGCCTGTACTACATGACGCGCGAATTGGCAGGCGTTGCCGGTGAAGGCATGTATTTTTCCGACATCGCGGAAGTACATCGCGCCTATGAAAACAAAGCCGTCGAATTGCATGCCAGTGTCCACGTGCGCATCGATGAAACCATCATCTCCGAGCACGGTGACGAACGGCATGAAACCAGCCTGGTAAAAACCACGGTTGGCCGTGCGCTGCTGGCTGAAATCCGGCCTGAAGGCATGCCGTTCCGGCTGGTGAACCAGGTATTGAAGAAAAAGCAGATTTCCGGTCTGATCAATTCCTGCTATCGGCGCCTCGGCCTCAAAAAGACGGTCATTTTCGCCGATCGCCTGATGTACACGGGCTTCCGTTACGCAACCATCGCCGGTGTCTCCATCGGCATTGACGACCTGCAGATTCCAAAAGAGAAAAAAGACATTCTTGAAACAGCGGAAAATGAGGTTCTTGAAATCCAGAACCAGTATGTGTCCGGCCTGGTAACGGCAGGCGAACGCTACAACAAGGTGGTGGACATCTGGGCGCGGACCAACGAGCTGGTCGCTCGCGCGATGATGGACACGATGGGTAAAACCACGGCTGTGAATCTGAAAGGCGAAGAGGTTGAAGAGGATTCCATGAATTCAATCTTCATCATGGCTGATTCCGGCGCCCGTGGCTCTGCCGCTCAGATTCGTCAGTTGGCAGGAATGCGTGGTCTGATGGCCAAGCCGGATGGTTCTATTATTGAAACCCCCATCAAGGCTAACTTCCGTGAAGGCCTGGACGTTCTGCAGTACTTCATCTCGACTCACGGTGCCCGTAAAGGTCTGGCGGACACGGCGTTGAAGACAGCCAACTCCGGTTATCTGACCCGTCGATTGGTGGATGTGGCACAGGACCTGGTAACCACCGAGATCGATTGTGGCACGCTGAACGGTTTGACCATGTTGCCTATCGTTGAAGGTGGTGATGTAGTTGAACCGCTGAGTGAACGTGTGTTGGGTCGTATGATCGCAGCTGACGTTTTGATGCCGGGTAGCGAAGATATATTGTGTCCGCGTAACACCTTGCTGGACGAGCAATGGGTGGAAGTGCTGGAAGAAGCGGGTGTGGATCAGATGCTGGTCCGTTCGACCATTACCTGTGAGACCCGTCATGGCGTATGCGCTAGCTGCTATGGACGTGACCTGGCGCGCGGCCACCTGGTAAATCTGGGCGAGGCAGTCGGTGTAATTGCGGCCCAGTCAATTGGTGAGCCAGGTACACAGTTGACCATGCGTACTTTCCATATTGGTGGTGCTGCATCACGTGCTGCGGCCGTTGATCACATTCAAACCAAATCCAGCGGCACCGTTCGCTTGCACAATCTTAAATCGGTGGTTAACGGTGACAACAAGCTGGTTGCGGTATCACGTTCTGGTGAATTATCAGTTATTGACGAACACGGACGTGAAAAAGAGCGCTACAAGGTGCCTTATGGTGCCATTGTTTCCATCCGTGATGAAGATGCGGTTGAAGCTGGCCAGATCGTGGCCAACTGGGACCCGCATACCCATCCGATTGTTACGGAAGTAGCCGGTATCGTCAGTTTTCATGATTTCATTGAGGGCATAACTGTCAGTCAAACTGTGGATGAGATTACCGGGCTGACCAGCCTTATCGTGACAGACCCCAAGCAGCGCGGCAGTGCAGGCAAGGATCTGAAGCCCATGATCGGTTTGAGCAATGCCAAAGGCAAGCCACTTTACCTGGCAGGCACGGAAATTCCTGCGCAGTACTTCCTGCAGGCTCTTTCCATTGTGGGAATCCAGGATGGCCAGGAAGTCGCTGTGGGTGATGTTCTTGCACGTATCCCGCAGGAGTCTTCCAAGACCCGTGATATTACCGGTGGTTTGCCGCGTGTTGCAGATCTGTTTGAAGCACGTAAGCCGAAAGAGCCCTCGATACTTGCAGAAGTATCGGGTATTTTCAGTTTCGGCAAAGAAACCAAGGGCAAGCAGCGGGTTGTTATCTCCAAAGACGATGGGGATACTTACGAAGTGCTGATTCCTAAATGGCGCCACCTGATCGTGTTTGAAGGCGAGCGTGTAGAAAAAGGTGAAACCATAGTAGACGGTGAACCGAATCCGCATGACATCCTGCGTTTGATGGGTGTCGAGGCATTGTCCGATTACCTGACCAAGGAGATCCAGGATGTGTATCGTCTGCAAGGTGTCAAAATCAACGATAAACACATTGAAGTTATCGTAAGGCAGATGTTGCGCAAGGCCGAAATTCGCGAGCCGGGTGATACCCGTCTGCTGGCTCGTGAGCAGCTCGACCTGGTGCGCGTCAAGGACGCGAACAGGGTGGTTGAGAAAGACGGTGGTGAACCGGCGCAATACCAGCGCCTGTTACTGGGTATCACCAAGGCTTCACTGGCCACAGAGTCATTTATCTCAGCCGCTTCCTTTCAGGAGACGACCAGGGTGCTGACCGAGGCGGCTGTGCGCGGCACGACGGATCACCTGCGTGGCCTTAAAGAAAACGTCATCGTTGGCCGCCTGATTCCTGCCGGTACCGGCATGGCCTATCACAACTCACGTAAGCGACCCCCTGAAGAGGAACCGGAAATCGATCTGGCTGCACTGGGCGCCGCTGTTGCAGCGGAAGAGCTTAGTGAGCTGGAACAGGACACCCAGGTAAAAGCCAAAGAATAATACCCCGAGAATATTTACTGGCAAGAATATCAATTTTACTATTGCGTAGAAATAGCTACCCTGTCATAATTGCTCGGCTAACGAATGCAATCCCTTCAAAAGAAGGGCCGGGTGGAAAAGAGTGTCCCTGACAGTTCACTTTAAGGCCATCCCGGAGAGCCGATGTCGCCGGCGCGAGGGCCGGGCTAGTGGTTGCCCAATCCAGGTCTTAACAGGCTGGGGTTGGGCGTTTGACTTTGTTAGGTGGGTTGCGTAGAATTCGCGGCCTTTGGCAGGCAGGGCGCGGGTCCGGTCTGTCGTTTTATTTGGGCCGTTGTTTTTTGACGGTTTGTTTGTTCATCAGGTTTATTTTTCTATCTGGGTTTATTTTTTAGGGTAAAGGATTTATGACAACTATAAATCAATTGGTACGTAAACCGCGCAAACCAAAAGCTTATAAAAGCGGTGTACCTGCGTTGGAAGGCTGCCCGCAAAAACGTGGCGTATGTACCCGGGTGTATACAACGACACCTAAAAAGCCGAATTCGGCATTGCGCAAGGTCGCACGTGTCCGGCTGACCAATGGCTATGAGGTCACCAGCTATATTGGTGGTGAAGGTCACAACCTGCAGGAACACAGCGTGATACTGATTCGTGGTGGTCGTGTCAAAGACCTCCCGGGTGTTCGTTATCACACCGTTCGCGGCAGTCTTGATACCTCGGGTGTCAGTGACCGTCGCCAGGGTCGCTCAAAGTACGGCACCAAGCGGCCCAAGAACTGATTCGGACCCGTTAAGGACCAGCTAACACAATGTCAAGAAAACATTCAAATTTCGCCCGCGACATTTTGCCGGACCCCAAGTTTGGCAGTGAAATGATCACCCGGTTTGTCAACATGGTGATGCACAGCGGCAAAAAGTCAGTGGCAGAGCGCATAGTTTACGGCGCCATAGACACCATTGAAGAAAAGAACAAGAGTGCACCACCGGTAGAACTGGTTGAAGCAGCACTGGATAACGTCAGCCCGATGGTCGAGGTCAAGTCCCGCCGTGTGGGTGGTGCAACTTACCAGGTGCCGGTGGAAGTCCGTCCCAAGCGCCGCCAGACCCTGGCAATGCGCTGGATTATTGATGCTGCGCGCAAGCGTGGCGAGAAAAGCATGCCACAGCGCCTGGCAGGTGAATTGCTGGATGCGGTAGAACAGCGTGGTGCAGCTGTGAAGAAGCGTGAAGAAACGCATCGCACGGCAGAGGCCAACAAAGCCTTTTCACACTACCGCTGGTAATTGGATTTTTGAGGGAACTATAGTGGCTCGTAAAACGCCAATTGAAAGGTATCGCAATATCGGCATCATGGCTCATATTGATGCCGGTAAGACGACCACGACTGAACGCATCCTGTTTTACACCGGTGTTTCACACAAGATCGGTGAAGTTCATGACGGCAATGCCACCATGGATTGGATGGAGCAGGAGCAGGAGCGTGGTATTACGATTACCTCCGCTGCCACCACCTGTTTCTGGAGCGGCATGGATCAGCAGTTCAAAGAACACCGGATCAATATTATTGATACACCGGGACACGTTGACTTCACCATTGAGGTTGAACGGTCTTTGCGTGTGCTCGATGGTGCGGTGGCGGTTTTCTGTGCGGTCGGTGGTGTCCAGCCACAATCTGAAACAGTATGGCGCCAGGCTACCCGCTATAACGTCCCACGTATGGCATTTGTCAACAAGATGGACCGTACCGGGGCTGATTTCATGCGCGTGGTAGAACAGATCAAAGAGCGCCTGGGTGCCCGTGCGGTTGCGGTGCAACTGCCCATCGGCGCCGAAGAAGATTTCGCCGGCATTATAGACCTGGTCAGGATGAAGGCCATCTACTGGGACGCTGAAAACCATGGCGTGTCTTACCAGGCGCGTGATATACCGCAAGACATGCAGGCAGAAGCTGAAGCTGCGCGCGAAATCATGGTTGGAATTGCAGCTGAAGCCTCTGAAGAGTTGATGGAGGCCTACCTTGAGGACGGTGTGCTCACAAACGAGCAGATTCTCGAAGGGTTGCGTCTGGGTACGCTGAATAACGATATCGTCCCCTGCCTGTGTGGTTCGGCGTTCAAGAACAAGGGCGTCCAGGCCTTGCTTGATTCGGTGATTGAGTTGTTGCCTTCTCCGCTTGATGTCCCACCCATTACCGGCATGCTGGAGAACGAAGAACAGGGTGTTCGCAAGAGCGATGACAATGAGCCGTTCTCTGCATTGGCATTCAAAATTGCAACGGATCCGTTTGTGGGTACCTTAACGTTTTTCCGGGTGTATTCAGGGGTTCTGAAATCCGGTGACACCTTATATAACCCGGGCAAGAGCAAAAAAGAGCGTGTCGGCCGGATCCTGCAAATGCACGCGAACTCCCGTGAAGAGATCAGGGAAGTGCGTGCCGGTGATATTGCCGCTGCCGTTGGTCTGAAAGACGTTACCACCGGTGACACCTTGTGTGACCTGAAGGAAGTCATCACGCTGGAACGTATGGATTTCCCTGAGCCGGTGATTTCCGTGGCTGTTGAACCCAGGACCAAGAGCGATCAGGAGAAAATGGGTATCGCTCTGGGCAAGCTGGCGCGGGAGGATCCTTCCTTCCGGGTGAAGACAGACGAAGAATCCGGGCAGACGATTATTTCAGGCATGGGTGAGTTACACCTTGATATTCTGGTCGAGCGTATGCGCCGTGAATTCAGCGTGGAAGCCAACGTTGGACGACCGCAGGTTGCTTACCGTGAAACGATCCGCAAATCGGTTGAGGGCGAAGGCAAGTTTGTTAAACAGTCTGGTGGCCGTGGCCAGTATGGGCACGTCAAGATTCGCCTGATGCCGATGGAATCAGGCGGGGGTTACGAGTTTGAAAACAAGATTGTCGGCGGTGTCATACCCAAAGAGTACATAAAATCAGTCGACAAGGGGATCCAGGAAGCACTGCAAAATGGTGTCATTGCGGGCTACCCTGTTGTTGACGTCAGGGTCGAGTTGTTTGACGGCTCTTACCATGAAGTTGACTCGAATGAAATGGCATTTAAGGTCGCAGGTTCCATGGCGGTGAAAAATGCGGCAAACATAGCCAACCCGGTTCTGCTTGAACCGATGATGAAGGTGGAAGTGGTCACGCCGGAAGATTACATGGGTGACGTAATGGGTGATGTGACTCGCCGTCGTGGCATTTTGCAGGGTATGGAAGATTGTCCGGCCGGTAAGATCATCAATGCACACATTCCGCTGTCAGAAATGTTTGGTTATGCGACAGACCTGAGGTCCCAGACCCAGGGTCGTGCGACTTATACAATGGAATTTGACCACTACTCCGAAGCACCGGCAAGTGTTGTTGAAGAAATCGTCAAAAAGACCGCCTAGGGATAATAAGAGGTAAACAGGCATGGCCAAGGTAAAATTTGAAAGAACAAAGCCCCATGTGAACGTGGGCACGATTGGGCACGTAGATCATGGCAAGACGACGCTGACGGCGGCGTTGACCAAGATTTGTGCTGAGGCTCGCGGCGGCGACTATATCGCCTATGACCAGATCGACAATGCGCCGGAAGAACGCGAGCGGGGTATCACGATTGCAACGGCACATGTTGAGTATGAAACCGAGAACCGTCACTACGCGCACGTGGATTGCCCGGGTCATGCTGATTATGTGAAGAACATGATCACGGGTGCGGCCCAGATGGACGGTGCGATCCTGGTGGTATCGGCGGCTGACGGCCCGATGCCACAGACGCGTGAGCACATCCTGCTGGCACGCCAGGTGGGAGTTCCCTACATTCTGGTATACATGAACAAAGCCGACCAGGTTGACGACGATGAGTTGCTGGAGCTGGTCGAGATGGAAGTGCGTGAGCTGTTGAGTTCTTATGATTTTCCCGGTGATGATCTGCCGCTGATAACGGGATCTGCACTGAAGGCGCTGGAAGGCGATGAGTCTGACATCGGCGTGCCGTCTGTGTTGCGGCTGATGGATGCGATGGACGAGTATATTCCCCAGCCCAAGCGTGAAATGGACAAGCCGTTCCTGTTGCCGATCGAGGATGTATTTTCTATATCTGGTCGTGGCACGGTGGTAACGGGCCGGGTAGAGCGCGGCGTTGTCAAGGTGGGCGAGGAAATCGAGATTGTCGGTATTAAAGAGACTGCCAAGACCACTTGCACGGGTGTGGAGATGTTTCGCAAGTTGCTGGACGAAGGTCGTGCCGGTGACAACGTGGGTGTGCTGCTGCGTGGTGTCAAGCGTGAAGAGGTTGAGCGGGGTCAGGTGCTGGCGCATCCGGGAACGATTCATCCGCACACCAGTTTTGAGGCTGAGGTATACATTCTGTCGAAAGACGAGGGTGGGCGTCACACGCCGTTTTTCAAGGGCTATCGTCCGCAGTTTTACTTCCGTACGACGGATGTAACGGGTTCGGTCGTGTTGCCTGAAGGTGTGGAGATGGTCATGCCTGGGGACAATGTCCAGATGAAGGTAGATCTGCACGCACCGATTGCGATGGAAGAAGGTCTGCGTTTCGCGATCCGCGAAGGTGGCCGCACGGTTGGTGCCGGCGTTGTCGCCAAGATCTTTGAATAAGACAAAGTAGAGCGAACTAGAGAAATGGCTGATCAAAGAATCCGTATCCGGCTAAAAGCGTTCGATCATCGTTTGATTGATCGCTCAGCCAGGGAAATTGTGGAAACCGCGAAGCGGACAGGCGCCCAGGTGCGCGGCCCGATTCCGTTACCCACACGTATTGAGCGTTTTACCGTGCTGACGTCTCCGCATGTCAACAAGGATGCGCGCGACCAATATGAAATACGTACGCACAAGCGCCTGATGGATATCATTGATCCCAATGATAAAACCGTTGATGCGCTGATGAAGCTGGATCTTGCAGCGGGCGTTGACGTACAGATCAAGTTGTACTGATCGGTTGACTCAGAACAGGACAATAGGCAGAACAATGACAATTGGACTAATAGGCCGCAAGCGCGGCATGACCCGGGTATTTACCGAGCAGGGCGAAAGCATTCCGGTAACGGTTATCGAGGTCAGCCCAAACCGGATAACGCAGGTAAAGACCGTTGAGACCGATGGTTACCGCGCATTGCAGGTGACCATAGGAAATAAACGCACCAGCTTGTTGAACAAGCCACAAGTGGGCCATTTCAGCAAAGCCGAGGTAGCAGCAGGTGAAGGCCTGTGGGAACTGCGGCTCAAAGGCGATGAAAGCGGGCAGGCTGAAGGCGCGGATCTGGAAACAGGTGCCGAGCTGAAAGTCGGGCAGTTTGCAGCCGGCCAGTTGGTTGATGTTACCGGAATCAGCAAAGGTAAAGGTTTCGCGGGTGTGATCAAACGGCACAACTTTGCGATGCAGGATGCCACCCACGGTAATTCACTTTCGCATCGCGCGCCGGGTTCCATTGGCCAGTGCCAGACACCGGGCCGTGTGTTCAAGGGCAAGAAGATGGCCGGTCACATGGGAAATGTACGTGTCACTACACAGAACCTGGAAGTGGTCAGTGTAGATGCAGAGCGCAACCTGTTGTTGATTAAAGGTGCGGTTCCAGGCGCCACCGGTGGCCAGGTCACCGTACGTCCTGCCGTGAAGATGCACGGAGTACAATGATGATGGAACTCGCAGTTGCAGGCGGAAGCGCAATTAAGGTCTCGGCAGCCACGTTTGGACGGGATTTTTCTGAAGCGCTCGTTCACCAGGTGGTTACGGCTTATTTGGCGGGCGGGCGTGCCGGCACCAAAGCGCAGAAAAACCGTTCCGATGTTCGTGGCGGCGGGCGTAAGCCGTGGAAACAGAAAGGTACCGGCCGGGCTCGTGCCGGGACCATCCGTAGCCCGTTGTGGCGTGGTGGTGGCAGGACATTTGCTGCCCGGCCCCGGGATCATTCACAAAAAGTAAACCGCAAGATGTACCGCGGAGCGATGCAGGCCATCCTGTCAGAGCTGGTGCGGCAGGATCGACTGGTGGTACTGGATGCTTTTGAACTCAGTACGCCGAAAACAGCGAACTGCTGGCAAAGCTTGCTCAGCTGGGCTTTGAAAAAGGCTTGATCGTCACCGCACAAGTGGATGGGAACCTGTTCCTGGCTACACGTAACGTAGCCAATGTTTATGCATTGGACGTTGCCGGCCTGGATCCTGTCAGCCTGGTGGGGGCAGATAAAGTGATCATGACCGTGGCTGCAGTCGGGAAGATTGAGGAGTGGCTGGGATGAGTATTGATCGCTTGTACAAGGTACTGCTTGCGCCGCGGATGACGGAAAAGACAACCAGGCTCAGTGAGAGCAGCAACCAATATGTATTCAGGGTAGCCAGCGACTCCAACAAGATCGAGATCAAAGCTGCTGTGGAAAAATTGTTCGAGGTCAATGTTAAGTCAGTGCGCATCGTAAACGTCAAGGGTAAAAGCAAGACGTTCAAGCTTCGTGCGGGTAAGCGTAACGACTGGAAAAAGGCATACGTTCGCGTCGAGGAAGGTCAGGTGATTGACTTGCTGGGCGGGGATTCAGTTTAAGGATATTTAGGCATGGCAATTGTTAAGGCAAAACCAACCTCACCGGGACGTCGTGGTGTAGTAACGGTCAAACATGACCACCTGCACAAGGGTGCACCGCACGCCGCGTTGCTGGAAAAGAAGTCACGTACAGGTGGTCGCAATAACATGGGTCGTATTACCACGCGTCATCGTGGTGGCGGCCATAAAAAACACTACCGCGTCATTGACTTCAAGCGTGATAAGGATGGGATCGACGGTCGCATTGAGCGCATTGAATACGATCCGAACCGTACTGCGCATATTGCGTTGGTTCTGTATGCAGACGGCGAGCGTCGTTACATCATCGCACCCAAAGGCCTGCGTTCCGGCGATCCGGTCAAAAGTGGTCGCGATGCAGCGATCAAACCGGGTAACTGCCTGCCTTTGCGCAACATTCCGGTAGGCACCGTTGTGCATTGTATAGAAATGAAGCCGGGTAAAGGCGCGCAGATTGCCCGTAGTGCAGGCGCAGCCGTTCAGTTGGTCGCGCGTGAAGGCCAGTATGCAACCCTGCGTTTGCGTTCAGGTGAAATGCGCAAGGTTCCTGCCCGTTGCCGTGCAACGGTTGGCGAGGTTTCGAATTCCGAGCACAACCTGGAGAAATTGGGTAAAGCCGGTGCCAAACGCTGGCGTGGTGTCCGGCCGACCGTTCGTGGTGTCGCCATGAATCCGGTGGATCACCCACACGGTGGTGGTGAAGGGCGTACATCGGGTGGCCGTCACCCGGTATCACCCTGGGGTGTTCCGACCAAGGGATACAAGACGCGTAGCAACAAGCGAACGGATAAATACATCCTCCGCTCACGGTCAAGCAAATAACGGGTAGCGAACATGGCAAGATCGATTAAAAAAGGACCTTTCATTGACCACCATCTGGCCAAAAAGGTGGCAGACTCCATCGAGACCAACAACAAGCGTCCGATCAAGACGTGGTCCCGGCGTTCAATGATTCTGCCTGAGATGGTTGGCTTGACCATTGCCGTACATAACGGACGGCAGCATGTACCGATTCTGATCAATGATCAGATGATTGGACATAAACTCGGTGAATTTGCGCCAACCCGGACCTTCAGGGGTCATTCCGGCGACCGCAAGACCAGGTAGGTAAACAGCCATGAATGCAACAGCAAGATTAAAAGGCGCAAGAATTTCTGCGCAGAAGGTACGTCTCGTAGCAGACCAGGTACGTGGCATGCCGGTTGAAAAGGCCGAGCAGTTGCTGGCTTTCAGCACCAAGAAAGCAGCCCACATCATGAAAAAAGTACTGCTTTCTGCCATTGCGAACGCCGAGCACAACGATGGTGCGGATATCGATGAATTAACTATCTCTGTCATTACGGTAGATGAGGGCCCGACGATGAAACGGGGCAGGGCGCGCGCCAAAGGGCGTGGCACACGGATCTTAAAACGGACCAGTCATATTACCTTGACTGTTGCCGACAGCGAGTAGACCGGGACAAATATTATGGGTCAAAAGGTACATCCAATCGGCTTCCGCTTAGGGATCTCCAAGGACTGGAATTCAACCTGGTACGCGGAAAAAGGCGATTTCGCTGAAATGCTGAACTCTGATCTTGCCGTCAGGGAATATTTGCATAAACGTCTGCGGCAGGCGGCCGTAAGTCGTATTCAGATTGAGCGGCCGGCGAAGACAGCCCGTATCACCATACATACCGCGAGGCCGGGTATCGTGATTGGCAAGAAGGGTGAGGACATCGAGCGTCTTCGTCGTGAAGTTACTGCTCTGATGGGTGTTCCGACACACATCTCAGTTGCGGAAATCCGCAAGCCGGAACTGGATGCACAGTTGGTTGCAGAAGGTATCGCACAGCAACTGGAGCGTCGCATCATGTTCCGCCGGGCGATGAAACGTGCGGTTGGCAATTCCATGCGCCTCGGTGCTTTGGGAATCAAGGTTAAACTTTCAGGCCGTTTGAACGGTGCTGATATCGCGCGCAGCGAGTGGTACCACGAAGGTCGGGTACCACTGCATACATTGCGTGCGGACGTGGATTATGGCGTTGTCGAGGCCACCACAACTTATGGCGTCCTTGGTGTGAAAGTGTGGATTTACAAGGGCGAGGTTTTTGATCTGCACGCAGCCAAACCTGAAGGTGCCGGCAGCAAGAAAGGCACCAACTAGTGGTCTTTCAAGGTGATATTGACATGTTCAGAGCTAATCAGATGATTCAAGACAAGGCACAGTTCGAAAACAATGGCCAGGTCTTTGTTAAGGACGTACCAGGAGACTGAATGATGTTGCAGCCAAAACGAACAAAATTCAGAAAACAGATGAAGGGCCGCAACCGTGGCATGGCACACGTGGGTAACCGTGTCAGTTTCGGTGAGTATGGTTTGAAAGCGACTACCCGTGGGTTTGTGACTGCCCGGCAGATCGAGGCAGCCAGGCGTGCCATTACCCGTTATGTAAAGCGTAGTGGCAAGCTGTGGATCCGTGTGTTCCCGGACAAGCCAATTACCAAGAAGCCGGTTGAAGTCCGTATGGGTAAGGGTAAGGGCAATGTGGAGTATTGGGTTGCCCGCATTAAGCCCGGACGTATGCTTTATGAAATTCAGGGTGTGTCCGAAGAGGCGGCCCGTGAAGCGTTCCGGCTGGCGTCTGCCAAGCTGGCGGTCAAGACCACCTTTGTAACCAGGTCTGTAATGTGATGAACGTAAGTGAAATGAAAAGCAAAACAGTGGTCGAATTGCGCGGCGATCTGACTGGCTTATTGCAGGAACAGTTCAGCCTGAGAATGCAAAAAGGAATGGGTCAGATGACCAATACGAATGAATTGCGTAATCTGCGCCGTAATATTGCGCGGATCAAGACGATTATGACTGAAAAATCCAACATTTCTGAGAAAACCGATGGGAGCAGTGCGGCATGACAACGCCACAGGAAATCAAACGGACCAAGACCGGTCGCGTGGTCAGCAACAAGATGGACAAGAGTGTCACCGTGTTGCTTGAGCGTCAGGTCAAACACGCTTTGTATGGAAAATACATCAAGCGTTCTACCAGAGTTCTTGCTCACGATGAAGATAATAGTTGTGCTGAAGGCGACAAGGTCATGATCGCCGAGTGCCGTCCTCTTTCCAGGTCAAAGAGCTGGCGGGTAGTGGAGATTCTGGAGCGGGCACAGTAGCCCGGTGACCGGATAGTTTCGGAGAATACAAAAAATGATTCAGATGCAGTCCATGTTGACAGTCGCCGATAACAGCGGGGCACGCCGGGTGATGTGTATCAAGGTGTTGGGCGGTTCCAAGCGGCGTTACGCCAGAATTGGCGACATCATCAAGGTGACCGTAAAGGATGCGATTCCACGCGGTAAGGTTAAGAAAGGTGAGGTATACGATGCAGTCGTGGTGCGTACCAGGAAAGGTGTGCGCCGCTCCGACGGTTCTGTGATCCGTTTCGACGGAAACGCAGCCGTATTGCTGACGCCCAAACTGGAGCCGATCGGCACCCGTATTTTCGGACCGGTTACGCGTGAATTGCGCACAGAACGGTTCATGAAAATTGTCTCGCTGGCACCTGAAGTGCTGTAAGCGGGAGGAGTAAAGAAATGCAACGCATACGCAAAGGTGATGAAGTCATCGTTACGACAGGTCGCAGCAAGGGACAACGGGGGCACGTAATCTACGTCCTGGATAGCGAGCGCCTGCTGGTCGAAAATGTGAATATGGTTAAGCGTCACACCAAGCCGGATCCGGGCCGCAACAAGCAGGGCGGGATTATTGAAAAGGAAGCTCCTATTCATGTATCCAATGTGGCGTTGTTCAATCCGGCGACTGGCAAAGCAGACCGTATCGGCTTCAAATCACTGCAAGATGGCAACAAGGTGCGTATTTTTAAATCCACCGGCGAAGCCGTTGATATCTAGAGAGCACGAAAATGCCCAGATTAGAAACGATATATAAAGAAACACTCGTACCCCAGCTGATGCAGGAGCTTGCGCTTAAAAACATCATGGAAGTGCCGAAAATCACCAAGCTTACACTGAACATGGGCGTCGGTGAGGCTGTGACTGACAAAAAGGTCATGGCGCGTGCAACCACTGATATGGGTTTGATAGCCGGCCAGAAGCCGATTGTTATCAACGCGCGTAAGTCAGTGGCTGCATTCAAGATTCGTGATGGCTGGCCGGTCGGTTGCAAGGTGACACTGCGGCGTGAGCGCATGTACGAATTTCTGGATCGCCTGGTGAATATTTCCATCCCCCGTATACGGGATTTCCGTGGCTTGAGCCGAAAATCATTTGATGGCCGTGGGAATTACAGTTTCGGTATTACGGAGCAGATCATGTTCCCTGAGATTGACTTTGACCGGATCGACACCATTCGCGGTATGGATATCACCATCACCACGAGTGCCAGAACTGATGCGGAAGGACTGGCGTTGTTACAGGCGTTCAACTTCCCGTTCAAAGATAACTAAGCAAGGACCGAAGCACATGGCAAAAGTATCCATGATCAATCGCGAAAAGCGTCGTACAAAGCTGGTCGGCAAATACGTCGAAAAGCGCGCTGCGTTGAAAGCGATCGTTGCGAACCCGGAAGTCGGGTTTGAAGAAAAGCAGCAAGCGATGTTTGCATTGCAGAAATTACCGCGTGATTCCAGCCCGGTGCGGCAACGCAACCGCTGCCAGATTACCGGCCGACCGCGCGGTTTCTACCGCAAATTCGGATTGTCACGCAACAAGCTGCGTGAAGCGACCATGCGTGGTGATGTACCGGGCCTGAGAAAAGCCAGTTGGTAACACTATGAGCTGTGCCACGGGCCGGTTTAATGAGAAACAAGGTGTTTTATTATGAGTATGAGTGACCCAATTGCCGATATGTTGACGCGCATCCGGAATGCGCAAGCAAGCAACAAGGTTGTGGTAAGGATGCCGAATTCAAAAGTCAAAGTCGGCATTGCCGCTGTGCTGAAGGAGGAGGGCTACATCACGGACTTCCGCGTGGATGAGAATAACGGTAAGCCGGAACTCGAAGTTACGCTTAAGTACTTTGAAGGCCGTGGTGTTATCGACAGCTTGAAACGGGTAAGTCGACCCGGTCTGCGCCAGTATCGCCGCAAAGATGATTTGCCGCGTGTTCTGAGCGGCCTGGGCGTTGTTATCGTCAGTACATCACGCGGCATTATGACGGATGTGGCAGCACGTTCTGCCGGTCATGGCGGCGAAATTATTTGTTACGTGGCCTAGGAGACCAATATGTCACGTGTAGCCAAGAATCCGATCAAGTTACCTGCCGGTGTTGACCTCAACATCAGTGGTTCCGAACTGAAGATTAAGGGACCCAAGGGCAAGCTGGTATTGAATTTGCATCCCAGCGTGAGCCTGGATGAAAAAGACGGCAAGTACCTGATAAAGCCGAATAACGACAAGAGCTCCGCCATGGCCGGTACCTTCAGGGCGCTGGTCAATAATATGGTCATCGGCGTCAGTGATGGGTTTCAGAAAAAGTTGAAACTGGTTGGCGTAGGGTATCGCGCACAACTTCAGGGTAACAAACTGACGCTTGCCCTCGGGTTTTCACACCCGATTGAATACAGCGCACCGGAAGGCATCAAGATTGAAACGCCATCACAGACCGAAATAGTCATTAGCGGTTGCGACAAGCAAAAAGTCGGACAGGTAGCAGCAGAGATACGTTCATACCGGCCACCGGAGCCTTATAAGGGTAAAGGTGTGCGGTATGCAGATGAACATGTGGTAAGGAAGGAAGCCAAGAAGGCTTAATCTGGGTTTTGATGGGTCAGGTTCCGAATCGGATCTGACCTGGTTAAGAGGAACGGGTAGTGGACAAGAAAACAGCACGTTTGCGCCGGGCAAAAAAAACCCGCGCACATATTCGTCGCATGGGCATGCCCATGCTGACGGTACACCGTAGCGGGCGCCATATTTATGCGCAAGTGATTGCAGTTGAAGGTGGCAGTGTTATTGCTGCGGCCTCAACGCTGCAAAAAGATCTGCGTAGCGATCTGAGCAGCACCAGCAACAGGGATGCTGCAAAAGCCGTTGGCAAGGCAGTTGCTGAGCGGGCTGTGGCCGCGGGTATTTCTGAGGTGGCATTTGATCGCTCCGGCTATCGATACCATGGCAGGGTTGCTGAATTGGCAGATGCCGCACGCGAAGGTGGGCTGAAGTTTTAATTAACCGCACCGACTGAACCAGGAGAGCAGGTAAAAAGATGTCGAGAATGGACAGAGAAAACAGCGACGGTTTGCTGGAAAAACTGGTAGCCGTCAATCGTGTCGCTAAAGTTGTGAAAGGCGGACGTGTGTTTGGCTTCACCGCGTTGAGCGTTGTGGGAGATGGTAACGGCAAAGTCGGATTTGGCTATGGAAAAGCCAAAGAAGTGCCTGTCGCGATCCAGAAATCCATGGAAAAAGCGCGTCGTGACATGGTGACGATTTCACTTAAAGATAGAACTTTGTGGCACGCGGTGAAAGCCAGCCACTGTGGTTCAAGAATTTATATGCAACCTGCATCTGAAGGCACCGGTATTATTGCCGGCGGCGCTATGCGTGCGGTACTGGAAACAGTGGGCGTGCATAACGTATTGGCCAAGAGTCTTGGCTCCAATACGCCAATCAACCTGGTCAGAGCAACAATCAAGGGCCTTGTGGCCATGCACAATCCGGAATCGATTGCGGCCAAGCGCGGCAAGAGTGTTGAAGAGATTCAGGCTAACCATAGCTGAGCAGAATGATGGCTGAGAAAAAACAGATTAATGTGACACTGGTTCGTTCACCGATAGGTGCCCAACCGAAACACAGGGAATGCATTCGCGGCCTCGGCCTCAAGCGTATGCACCAAACCGTGACTCTGGAAGACACCTCTTCTGTTCGCGGCATGGTTAACAAAGTTTATTACATGGTACGAGTGGAAGAAGTTTAAGCTCATGAAACTGAATACGATCAGCCCGGCTGAGGGTAGCAAGAAGAATCGCAAGCGTGTTGGCCGTGGTATTGGCTCAACCCATGGCAAAACCGCAGGCCGCGGCCATAAGGGCCAGAAATCCCGTTCCGGCGGTTATCATAAAGTCGGTTTTGAGGGTGGCCAGATGCCTTTACAACGGCGTCTTCCCAAGCGTGGCTTTGCTTCCACAACCGCACGTTACAATGCGGAGGTTCGCCTCTATCACCTTGCTGCCATGGATGCTGACGTGATTGACCTCGAAGCACTCAAAAGTGCCGGTGTGGCCAAACATGATGCAAAAAAAGTCAAAGTAATTAACACCGGCGAAGTCGGCCGTGCAATCACAGTGAAAGGCCTCGGGGTTACCAGGGGCGCACGCACGGCCATCGAAGCAGCGGGCGGAAAGGTCGAATAATGGCGAAATCGCCTTCACAAGTGGCGGGTACGCTCAGCGGTCTCGGTCGGTTGACCGAATTGCGCCAGCGTTTGCTGTTCGTAGTGGTAGCGCTGATTATTTATCGCATCGGTACCTTTATTCCGGTACCGGGCGTTAATCCCCAGGCCTTGATGCAGTTTATGGATTCGCAGCAGGGAACCATCGTTGATGTGTTCAACCTGTTTACCGGTGGAGCACTGGAAAGATTCTCGCTGTTCGCGCTGGGTGTGATGCCATATATTTCTGCATCAATCATCATGCAGTTGATGAGCAGTACAGTTCCGCGGTTGCAGCAATTGAAGAAAGAAGGCTCCAGCGGCAGGCAAAAAATTACCCAGTACACGCGCATATTCACAATTTTATTGGCCGCATTTCAGGGTGGCAGTGTTGCCTTTGCCCTGCAAAGCCAGGCAGCCATTGTGTTCTCCCCCGGGTATGGATTCATATTTACCGCGGTGGTTACGCTGACCGCAGGTACTGTATTCCTGATGTGGTTGGGTGAGCAAATCACCGAGCGTGGTGTAGGCAACGGTATATCGCTGATCATTTTCGCTGGTATCGTCGCCGGCCTGCCGCGCGCTATCGCAGGCACACTTGAACTGGTCAATACCGGTCAGCTGAGTATACCGGCGACCTTGTTCATCCTGGCACTGGTACTTGGTGTGGTGTACTTCATTGTCCGTGTTGAACGTGGCCAGCGTCGCATTACGGTTAATTATGCGCAGCGCCAGGGCAGGGTCGCCTATCAGAATCAGGCAACTCATTTACCGCTGAAGCTGAATATGTCCGGTGTGATCCCGGCTATTTTTGCATCCAGCCTGGTGATTTTCCCATCCACGCTGGCGACCTGGTTTTCTACTTCGGAGAACCTCAGTTGGTTAACCGATGTTTCGGCCGCGCTGACCCCGGGCAATCTGCTGTATACCCTGTTGTATTCATCGTTGATCATATTTTTCTGCTTCTTCTACACCGCGTTGGTATTCAATTCCAAGGAGACAGCAGATAACCTGAAGAAATCCGGTGCATTTATACCCGGAATTCGCCCGGGCCGTCATACGGCTGATTATATTGATAATGTACTGACCCGTTTGACCATGGTCGGGTCACTCTATCTGGTGTCGGTTTGCTTGTTACCGGATATTCTAAGGGTGGTTTGGGCGGTGCCGTTTTATTTTGGTGGTACATCGGTATTGATCGTTGTGGTCGTCATCATGGACTTTATTGCCCAGGTGCAGGCCCATTTAATTTCACATAAATACGATACCTTGATGAAAAAGGCCAACCTGAAGTCCTACGGACGTTCAGGTGTGGTGCGTCGATAGTGCAGTACACAGGGTATTTGAGAGCATGGCTTTGGCCATGGTATTTGTCGGCGGGATACGTCAGACCGGTGAGCCGGGAAAACGTGACTGCCTTTGTTATCTCAGGAGAGCTGCCATGAAGGTGCAGGCTTCAGTTAAAAAGATTTGCCGGAATTGTAAGATCGTTCGTCGCAGAGGCGTGGTTTTTGTCATTTGCACAGACAAGAAACACAAGCAAAGACAGGGTTAAGGCACCGCTGGTCTGTTCATGGACTCGTCCCGAACAAATCAGCACTGCCTGAGCTAATTCATTTTTTTTGAATCGTGGCTTTTACCAGTCTGGCAGATTCGATATAATGTACTGTTTACGTTAAGCAGTACCAACAGTAGCAGGAGTACGCAGTATGGCTCGCATAGCGGGAGTCAACATACCAGTTCAGAAGCATACCTGGATTGCTTTGACCACCATTTATGGTGTTGGGCGGTCACGCGCTTTACAAATTTGCGAAGCCGCCAGTGTGGCGTCAGACAAAAAAATCAGAGACCTGACGGAACCTGAAGTGGAAGCAATTCGTAGCCAGGTGGCAAAAATCGCTGTAGAGGGTGATTTGCGCCGTGACGTAGCTATGAATATCAAGCGTCTGATGGATCTCGGTTGCTACCGTGGTCTGCGTCATCGCCGGGGTTTGCCCGTGCGTGGCCAGCGTACCAAGACAAACGCCCGTACCCGTAAGGGTCCGCGCCGTCCGATCAAGCGATAAGTATTACAGGTGAATAGAAAAAATGGTCAAGCCGAAAACGAAATCTAAAAAGAAGATCAAAAAAGTTGTGGTCGATGGTATCGCCCATATCCATGCGTCTTTTAACAACACAATTATCACACTCAGTGACAGGCAGGGTAATGTTCTTTCCTGGGCCACGTCCGGCGGCGCCGGTTTCCGTGGGTCGCGCAAGAGCACACCATTCGCAGCTCAGGTGGCGGCTGAAGCTGCCGGCAGAGCTGCGCTTGATTTTGGCATGAAGAATCTGGAGATCCGCATCAAGGGCCCCGGACCAGGCCGTGAGTCTTCCGTACGTGCGCTGAATGCACTGGGTTACAAGATCACCAACATCGTTGACGTTACGCCGATTCCACATAATGGCTGTCGTCCGCCCAAGAAACGTCGCGTTTAGGAGTTTTAGAAATGGCTAGATATACTGGACCAACCTGTAAACTCGCGCGTCGCGAAGGTGTGGATCTGGGTCTGAAAAGTCCTGCGCGGGGCCTCGAGTCCAAGTGCAAACTGAACCAGATCCCCGGACAACATGGTACTTCAAGGCGCCAGCGTTTGTCAGACTATGCTTTGCAGTTGCGTGAAAAACAGAAAGTCCGCCGCACTTACGGTGTACTTGAGAAGCAGTTCCGTAACTACTACAAAAAAGCGGCCAGCCAGAAGGGCGCTACGGGTCAGAACCTGTTGTTGCTGCTCGAAAGCCGGCTGGATAACGCGGTTTATCGTATGGGGTTCGCAGTGACACGCGCGCAGGCCCGTCAACTGGTTTCGCACAAGTCCATCCACGTCAATGGCAGCCAGGTCAATATTCCGTCTTACCAGGTTAAACCGGGTGATGTTGTTAGCATCGCGCCCAGGGCCAGGAACCAGTTGCGTGTGAAAGAAGCCATTACGCTGAGCCAGGAGATGGATCTGGTTGCAGTCTGGATGGAAGTCAATAACGAAAAGATGGAAGGCACATACAAAGCTTTTCCCGACCGCAATGATTTACCAGCTGACATCAACGAGAGCCTGATTGTCGAGCTTTATTCCAAGTAATGTCCTGTTTTCCTGCCGGGTTTGGCAGGAGAATTTCACCACACATACACAGTGAGGTACATCCCATGATGGATGTGATTGAAAACATGTTGCGACCCCGGGCGGTGGGTGTTGATGAAATCAGCCCCAACCATGCCCGTATTACACTGGAGCCTTTAGAGCGTGGCTTTGGACACACTCTGGGTAATGCTTTGCGCCGGGTTTTGCTGTCTTCAATACCGGGCTGCGCGATCGTGGAAGTTGAAATCGAGGGCGTATTGCATGAATACACCGCCGTTGAAGGCTTGCAGGAGGACATCATTGAAGTCCTGTTAAACCTTAAAGGCATTGCCTTGCGCATGTTTGAGCGTGATGAAGCAATTCTGACTTTGAGCAAAAAAGGTACGGGTCCGGTTACTGCAGCTGATATCCAGATCGATCACGATGTTGAAATTGTGAACCCCGATCACGTGATCTGTAACCTGACCAAGAACGGCAGCATCAACATGCAGCTGAAGATCAGACGGGGTGTAGGCTACCAGCCTGCGGCCCAGTTACTGGTGACCGAAGATGAAAGCCGCCCGATCGGCCGCTTGTTGCTGGATGCTTCCTACTGTCCTGTACATCGTGTGTCATACAGTGTCGAGGCTGCACGTGTTGAGCAGCGCACTGACCTGGACAAGCTGGTTCTCGATATCGAGACCAACGGCACCATGGATTGTGAGGCTGCGGTCAAACTGGCCGCAAATATCCTCGCTGACCAACTGGCTGTCTTCGTTGACTTCAAGGCTCGCACGGAGATCATTGAGGAAGAGAAATCACAGGAAATCGACCCTGTATTGCTGCGTCCGATAGATGACCTGGAGCTGACCGTGCGTTCGGCCAATTGCCTGAAAGCAGAAAGCATTTTGTATATCGGCGACCTGGTACAAAGAACTGAAGTAGAATTATTGAAAACACCCAATCTTGGTAAGAAGTCATTGACGGAAATCAAGGACGTGCTGGCTCAACATGAACTGTCACTGGGTACTAAACTTGAAAAATGGCCGCCGGCCGCTCTGGCAGATGCCTGACAGATGGGGTCAGAGTCAAGTACCAGAGTAGATTAGTCTGGCACTTGACTCTGACCCCATCCACTCACAAATTGTCGCCTAACGGAAACAGGAAATAATCATGCGTCATTTAAAATCAGGACGTAAGCTGAATCGTAACAGCAGCCACAGAAAAGCCATGTTCCGTAATATGGCAAGTTCGCTGTTTCAACATGAAATCATCAAGACCACGGTGCCCAAGGCCAAAGAGCTGCGTCGCGTCGCGGAGCCGCTCATCACGCTGGCCAAGCAAGACAGTGTTGCCCATCGTCGCCTGGCGTTTAACCGCCTGCGTGATAAAGCAGCGGTGGGCAAACTGTTCGAAGAGCTGGGCCCGCGCTATGCGGGGCGCCCGGGTGGCTATCTGCGTATCATGAAATGTGGTCACCGCACTGGCGACAAAGCACCGATGGCTTATGTCGAACTGGTTGGTCGTCCGCGTCTGGATGACGAACAGCCTGAACCTGAATAAGTAGGGTGGACATAAATGTCCACCCTACAGCATACTGCCGACCTGGTAGATGACAAAAGCTCCGGCATAGCCGATGGTCGTCATATACGTCCAGGCAAATATCGGCCAGCGCCAGCTATTGGTTTCTCTGCGTATGGTTGCCAGCGTCGCAGCGCATTGCAAACACCACGCGTAAAACACCAACAGGCCGAGTACCATGGGCAAGGTGAATATGGGCCTGCCATCCGGCCACCTTGCAGCTCTGAGTTTCTCGGACAGGCTTTGTTCATCCGCCTGTGAACCCACGGCATATATGGTACCCATGACTGCCACCACCACCTCACGGGCAGGGAATCCGGCAATGACAGCGGAAGATACCCGCCAGTCCCAGCCCAGGGGCTTGAACACGGGCTCAATTTTCCGGCCAATACGCCCCAGCCAGCTTTGCGACATTTGTGCTGCAGACTGAGCATTTCCCATCGCTGCCTGATTGTTGGTCTGCGCTGCCGTCAGCGTGGATCGGTACTGTGCTACGTCCATGCGCGGGTAATAAGCCAGCACCCAGACGCCGATTGCGACCGCGAAAATAACCGTACCGGCCCGTTTCAGGAATATCCGGCCACGGTCGTACAACTTGATTGCCACGGTTTGTAAGTTGGGCCTGCGGAATTCGGGAAGCGCCAGCATAAAGCGGGGTTTTGGCCCCTTCAGTGCTGACGACTTGAGCAACCAGGCGGTTCCCAGTCCGCCTAAAATACCGAGCAGGTAAAGCCCGAACAGAACCAGGCCTTGCAGGTTCATCCAGCCCACAGATTGTTTGGGTACAAATGCAGCAATCAGCAATGCATAAATAGGTAACCTGGCCGAACAGGTCATGAATGGTGCAGCCATGATGGTGGCGATGCGGTCTCTGCGCTCAGGGATAATGCGTGTCGCCATGATCGCAGGCACGGCGCAGGCAAAGCTGGACAACATCGGGATTACCGACTGCCCGGAAAGGCCTACGGAGCGCATGACCCGGTCCATCAGAAAAGATGTTCGAGCGAGATAGCCGGTGTCCTCAAGAATAATAATGAATAGAAACAGAATCAGTATCTGCGGTAAAAATATAATAACGCTGCCTACGCCCGCTATGACTCCGTCTGCCAGGAAGCTGCTGAGCGCATTGTGGCCCATTTGCGTGACAATCCAGCGGCCAAGCTCTGAGCTGACACCGTCAATCGCATCCATCATGGGCGTGGCCCAGGTAAAAACAGCCTGGAATACCAGCATCAGGACGGCGAAAAAGAGCAGCGTAGCCGGCCAGGGCCGGTTGGTCCAACGCACCAGCCGGACGCCCATTTTCATATACAACGGTGCGGTCTCCTGTACCTCCGCAATGACATTTCTTACCCAGCGGTAGCGCTGGCGCGCCTCGGCTGCAGCCGGCAGTGAATCGCCGAACAGCTTCAAACGCAAACCGGCAACAGTGTCCGCTCCCAGTTGTTGTCCCAGTTTGCCCGCCAGGTCCGGGTGGGTTTGCAGCAACGCCTGGATGACATCGATTCGTTGCCAGTCTGCCCCGAGTTGTTGGGCCAGTTGTTGGGCTGTTTTGCTTAATTCCGGCCATGAGGCGGGAATGGCCGGAACCTTGATCGCTGTAATTCTTTCCAGGCCCCGTTTCAGTTCGCTCAGCCCATGTCCGCTGATACTGCTGACGGGGTAAACGGGGATCCCGCCGAGTGCGTTTTGCAACGCTGGAATATCAATGGTGATACCGCTTGCCGTGGCTGCATCGATCATGGTCAGGGCAACCATGGTGGGTAACTGCAATTCCAGCAGTTGTTCAAGCAGGTACAGCCCCTGGTAGATATGCGTGGCATCGATGACCACCAGCAAGCCGGAAGGACGTTGCGTGCCGGCCATGCGGCCGAGGGTTACGTCAACAGCGATTCGCTCATCTGCAGAATTGCCGTCCAGGCTGTAAATTCCAGGCAGGTCGACCAGGTTGATGGCGCTGTGTTCCAGTTGCACTGTGCCCACGTGCTTTTCAACCGTCACACCGGGAAAGTTCGCGGTGGTCTGGCGCAGGCCGGTCAAACGGTTGAATAGTGTGCTTTTACCCGCGTTCGGGTTACCGATGACTGCGATCGAAACCCTCGCCTTGTGCCTGATACGAATACCGCTGACGGGGATTTTTATTTCAGTCCCTTCAGTCACCTGGGAGTATTCGCGAAACTTTGAAATGACGCGCCTGCTCTTTACGCAAAGAAACGGAACTACCGAAGAAGCCCACTTCCAGCGGATCTCCTCCGATGGCGATATTTTCCAGGCGAACAGTGATGTCTTCAACCATGCCCAGCATCATCAAGCGGACAACACCGGGATCGGTCGTATCTATCTGTTCCAGTGTGGCGATATCGCCGGGAACCAGGTCTGCAAGTGTCATAAAATACCCTGTAAAATGTAAATGAGAGTTATTCGCATTAAGCAATGGTGCATTGTAATGCATGTTGATGGGTGAAACACCTAACCCAGGTCAATTAAAAGTGAATTTTTCCAATAAAATTACCGGGCTCAGCAAAGATTCTTCACCCACTGGCCGGATTTGAGCACGCCGCAGCAGGCATTTGCGCGGAAGTGATAAAGCCAGTGATTGACAGATGGTGCTTCAATTATCGTGATATCCACACTGAACCCCGGCAACAATGATCCAATCCGTTGTTCCGCAGAGATCGCCATGGCGGCAACCGTGGTCACCCCCATCAGCACTTCCTGCGGGGTCATTTGCTGGTTAAGACAGGCCAGGGTCATGGCCAGTGGCAGGTGGTAGCTAGGTGCTGAACCCGGATTAAAATCCGTTGCAACCGCCACTTTCACCCCGCAATCGAGCATTTGCCGGGCCGGCATATAGCGTTCACGCAAATACAGTGAAGCCAGCGGCAGGCTGACAGCCACCGTACCGGCCTGTGCCAGTGCCTGAATACCCTCCTCATCGGCATATTCAAGGTGTTCTGCCGAAACCGCCCCCAGTTCTGCCGCCAGTTGTGCACCACCGCCATTGCTGAGCTGATCCGCATGTACTTTGAGGCCGAGCCCGGCTTTTTTCGCCGTGGTCAATATTTGCCTGGCTTCTGCAATGCTGAATGCACCTTGTTCAATGAATACGTCACAGAACCGGGCCAGTTTTTGTGCAGAGATTTCGGGTATCAACACTTCGCAAAGCAAGTGGATGTAATCCTCGCGGCACTGTTGGTATTCGTCTGGCACCATGTGTGCACCCAGAAAGGTCGGGACCAGGTCAACGGCTTGTTGCTTGTCCAGTTGCCGGTATACGTCCAGTTGCTTCAGTTCAGCGGTCCGCTCGAGCCCATAGCCGGATTTGCATTCCACCGTGGTGACGCCCAGGTCCAGCATGCCTTCCAGCGCATCAAGGGCCTTTTCAAGCAACTGCCCGGTGGTATCTGCCCGGGTGGCAGCCACGGTACTGCGGATTCCGCCGCCGGCAGCGGTGATGTCCTGGTAGCTACGGCCCTGCAGGCGCATTTCAAACTCATTACCGCGCCAGCCGCCAAAGCAAAGGTGTGTATGGCAATCAATCAAGCCGGGAATGACCAGCCGTTGGCGACAGTCAATAGATTCTTCATCGGCAAAACGAGCGGGCAGCATCTGTTCGGTGCCTGCCCACAGGATTTGCGTGGTATCAAAGACCAGTGCGGCCTGATCAATCAAGCCGGCATCGCGCTGCGCAGAATCAGCCGGGCAGGTCGCCAGTTGGGAGATGTTGCGTAATACTGTCACTGACTGGCTCTGCCGTTAATTGAGCGGACCCAGCTTGCTTTCAACAGCACTCAGCAAAGCACCGGTACGCAACATGTCCGCGCAACGGTCAAGGTCGCCCTTGACTTCGTAATCTCTGACCGCGTGTTTGATTTCTTTCCGCAGCGCCTGGTGTGCAAGAGCGACACCCAGGCCGGGTGCCACTGAACCCCGGAAATCCAGTGCCTGGGCGGATGTCAATAACTCGACTGCCAGCACCTGTTCCACATTATGCAGCACAGAGAGCAGCTTGAGGGCACTGATAGCACCCATGCTGACATGATCCTCCTGACCAAGACTGGTCGGGATGGAGTCCACGCTGGCGGGATGACACAGTACCTTGTTTTCCGAAACCAATGCCGCCGCAGTGTACTGGGGAATCATGAATCCTGAATTGATACCGGTATCTTTCATCAGCAGTTTCGGCAGGCCATCGTGGCCTTCCAGCAACAGGTAGGTCCGTCGCTCGGAAATGCTGGCGAACTCTGCCAATGCGATGGCGGCAAAATCCATTGCCAGTGCCAGCGGCTCACCATGGAAGTTTCCGCCTGACAGAATATCGCCTTGCGGAAATACCAGTGGATTATCGGTGACCGAGTTCAGCTCTGTTTCAATGCAGGTGCGGGCATAATCAAGCGCATCACGGCAGGCACCATGGACCTGCGGTACACAACGCAGGCTGTAAGGATCCTGTACTTTGCCGCAATCACGGTGTGAGACCAGTATTTCGCTGCCTTCGAGCAGCTTGCGGATGTTGGCAGCTACGACCTGCTGGCCATGGTGCGGGCGAATCTCATGTATTCTTTTATCAAAGGGCACCGCACTACCCTGCAACGCCTCCAGGCTCATCGCAGCCAGCAGATCGGCCTCACGCTGCAGGACCAGCATCTGTTCAAGTACAAAAGCCCCGTAAGCAGCCATCATCTGCGTGCCATTGATCAGCGCGAGGCCGTCTTTGGGTTGCAGACTGATGGGTTCGATGCCTTTTTCTTGCAAAGCGCCGGCCGCGGGGATCTTTTTCGTCCGTGATTCATCCCATACCTGGCCACGACCGATCAACGGCAGGCACAAGTGGGCAAGTGGCGCAAGGTCGCCGGATGCGCCGACGCTGCCACGGCTGGGCACCCACGGTAGTATGTCGTGTTCCTCAAGTTTCAGCAGTTGCACAAAGGTTTGTTCAGAAACACCCGAGTAGCCGAGGCTGAGCGATTGAATTTTGAGTTGCAGCATCAGCCGGGTAATGACCGGTGGAATGGGTTCACCGACGCCACAGGCATGGCTCAGCAGGATATTTTGCTGCAGCGTAGCCAGTTGTTCGGTCGATATGCGCTGGCTGGCCAACACGCCGAAACCGGTGTTTATGCCGTAGTGAGCCTGGCCATCAAGCAATGCGTTTTCAACGATTTTCCGTGACCGGCGCACGCCATCATGTTGCTTACGCAGGCCCACCATGCTGGCATTGAGATCAGTGTACAGATGCTGTAGGCGGATGTTCATGGTGCCCGACGTTATTGGCCGTTAATCATGGGCAGGTCTATACCCCGTCGATTGGCGATATCAATGGCGTCCTGGTAACCGGCATCGGCATGGCGCATGACACCGGTGCCAGGGTCAGCCGTCAAAACGCGTTGCAGGCGCCGGTCCGCCATCTCAGTTCCGTCCGCCACGCAGACCATGCCTGCGTGTTGGGAATAGCCAATCCCTACACCACCGCCGTGGTGAATCGAAACCCAGCTTGCGCCACAGGCGGTGTTCAACATGGCGTTCAACAAAGGCCAGTCGGCGATCGCATCCGAGCCGTCTTTCATGGCTTCGGTTTCGCGGTTGGGTGAGGCGACCGAGCCGGCATCGAGGTGATCGCGACCGATCACGAGCGGTGCTTTTACCTTGCCTTCGCGAACCAGTTGATTGAATTTCAGCGCGGCCTTTGCGCGCTCACCATATTCCAGCCAGCAGATACGAGCCGGTAAACCCTGGAAACGGATGTGTTTCCGGGCTTTCTCAAGCCAGCGTCGCAGCGTGGGCTTGTCGGGGAACAACTCCAGTATCGCTGCGTCGGTGACGTGGATATCTTCAGCCTCTCCAGACAATGCTGCCCAGCGGAAAGGACCCGCACCGCGACAGAACAACGGGCGAATATAAGCCGGAACAAAACCGGGGAAATCAAATGCTTCCGGCATATTTCTGTGATCTGAAACCTGCCCCCTGAGGTTGTTGCCATAGTCAAAGCAGACCGCACCGCGTGATTTCATCTCGAGGATCGCTTTAACGTGCAGCACCATCGAATCAAGCACTTTGCCGTCATAGGTCGCCGGGTCGGATTTCCTCAGTAGTGCCGCCTCTTCCAGCGAGTAACCAATCGGAATATAGCCTTCTCTGACGTCATGGGCAGAGGTCTGGTCAGTGACAATATCCGGGGTAAAATTCCGCCGTACCAGTTCCGGCAGGATCTCAGCGATATTGCCGAGGAGGCCAACGGAGACCGGATCGTTGGACTGCTCAATGATGTGCAGTGCTTCATCAAGGCTGTCTGTCATGCGGTCACAGTAACCGGTTTCGACCCGTCTCTTGATACGCGATTGATCCACCTCCACTGTCAGGCAGTTGCCGTCATTCATCGTGCAGGCCAGCGGCTGCGCACCGCCCATTCCGCCAAGGCCGGCAGTGACCGTTAAGCGGCCGCGCAGGCTGCCGTTAAAATGTTGACGGGCACACTCGGCAAACGTCTCATACGTGCCCTGTACGATGCCCTGTGAACCGATGTAAATCCATGAGCCCGCCGTCATTTGGCCGTACATGGTCAGGCCCTTATCCTCCAGGTCCCGGAATACCTCCCAGTTTGCCCAACGTGGCACCAGGTTGGAATTCGCAATCAAAACCCGGGGGGCTTCCTCGTGGGTGCGGAACACACCCACCGGCTTACCACTTTGGATCAACAGTGTTTCGTCGTTCTCAAGGCGCTTCAGCGTGGAGATAATTCTTTCCAGTGCCTGATGGTTACGCGCAGCTTTACCGGTACCACCGTAGACAATCAGTTCATCCGGCTTCTCAGCGACATCCGGATCCAGGTTATTCATCAACATCCGCATGGCGGCTTCCTGGTGCCAGCCCTTGCAGCTGATTTTTGTGCCCCTCGGTGCCCTTATCGGTGCATTTTTTGTGTTCATTCCTGTACAGTCACTACCCTGAAACGAATTGTTCGAATTATAGCAGTGAAAGCAACCCTGGCTGCATGCCGCACCAGCATCATACATGCCGGTGCAGTATCCGGGTTGGCCGCCGCATCAACGGCAAATTTATGGGATTAAAATGCTGAATAACATTATGCAAAAAATGGGCAGGCCAGGAATGGGCTTCGGGTTTGTCACGTTAAGTTGTGCGTCGTTGTTGGGCTTTGCCCTGTACAGCCAGTACGTTGACTACCTGGATCCTTGTCCGTTGTGCATTTTGCAACGACTTGGTTTTCTGTGGATGGGTCTTTTTGCGTTGCTGGCATTGATGCACAATCCGGCTCAGACTGGCCGGCGGATTTATGCCTGGTTGATCGTGGCAGGGGCGATTTTTGGTGCAGTCATCGCAGGCCGCCATATCTGGCTACAAAATTTACCGTCTGCAGAGGTGCCAGAATGTGGACCGGGGCTGAATTACATGCTGGAAAACTTTCCGTTGACAGAGGTTCTCTCGACAGTCTTGCGGGGTTCAGGCAGTTGTGCTGAACTGAAGTGGTCATTTATCGGCATGAGTATGCCAATGTGGACGTTGATTTGGTTCACAGGCCTGGGTCTGGTAACGATTTGGATCGCTTACCGTGCAGCTGAAAAATAGAGATACGGCAAAGATGACAACAAGTGAGAATAATGGGATGAACCAACGGGTAAAGAATTTGGATTCCTCATCCGGGGACAAAGGCTGGCACCCGGCATCGTGGCAGGCGCGGGAAGCAAAACAACAGGCGAGTTACCCGGACCAGGCTGAATTACAAAGCGCGCTGGATGAATTGTCCGGGTTACCGCCATTGGTGACGTCGTGGGAAATCCTCACGCTGAAGAAGCAGATTGCCGAGGCGCAAGCCGGTAACCGGTTCTTTTTGCAGGGTGGTGATTGTGCTGAGAGCTTTTCTGAGTGTAATTCAGAGGTTATCACCAACCGTTTAAAGGTATTGCTGCAAATGAGCCTGGCGCTGACCCACGGCTTGCAGAAACCGGTGGTCAGAGTCGGCCGTTTTGCCGGGCAGTACGCCAAGCCGCGTTCATCCGACGTTGAAACACGCGATGGTGTGACTTTACCCAGTTATCGCGGTGACCTGGTGAATTCGGTTGAATTTACCGCCGAGGCAAGACGACCGGACCCGCGGCGCCTGATCCAGGGTCATGCCAGTTCGGCAATGACGATGAATTTTGTGCGAGCGCTGGTGGATGGTGGGTTCGCTGACTTCCACCATCCGGAGTACTGGAACCTGAGCTGGGTTCAGCACTCGCCGCTTGCGGATGAATTCCAGCGCCTGGCAGAAAGTCTTGGCCGTGCGATCAATTTCATGGAGACCATTTCAGGGCGTCGGGCAGGCAGTCTCAAGCGGGTGGATTTCTACACCTCACACGAAGCATTACATCTGCATTACGAGCAGGCACTGACGCGCATCGTGCCACGCCAGCAGGGGTGGTTTAACCTGACCACGCATTTCCCGTGGATAGGTATGCGTACCGCCGATGTGGGTGGTGCGCACGTGGAATATTTCAGGGGTATCCGCAATCCGATTGGCGTCAAGGTAGGTCCGGGCAGCAGTGCAACGCAACTTGAGCAACTGCTGCGGATACTTAACCCGGAAGCCGAAGCCGGGCGCATCGTCTTGATCCATAGAATGGGTGCAGCCGGGATCGAAGCCAAATTACCGCCGCTGATCAGGGCGGTGCAGGATACGGGCTCCCCGGTTTTATGGGTATGCGACCCGATGCACGGCAACACAGAGACCACGGCTTCCGGGATCAAGACCCGTCGCTTCCGCAATATCATGAGCGAGATGGAAATAGCCATTGAACTGCACCACCAGCATGGCTCCCACCTTGGCGGGGTTCACCTTGAGTTGACCGGTGAAAACGTTACCGAATGTACCGGTGGGGCGAGAAATCTGGATGAGACAGACCTGAACCGGGCTTACAAATCAATTGTAGACCCGCGGCTTAACTATGAGCAGGCTTTGGAACTGTCTATGTTGATCGTCAGCAAGTTCGAGAAGTTGACCTGATATTGAGCCCGCAAATTGCACCATTAAGCTGGCCCTGGCTTGTCCAGTTGCGCCAGTATCCGGGCTGCTGGCGCAATATGCGAGCCAGCAATAAATTGGCCTGGCGCCGTGTGGTTTCTATTTGTATTTTTACGTTGTTACTGCCGGGTACGGTTGTGGCGGCTGAGACCGTGCGCCATACACTGAGTTATCCAAAAGACCGGCAGCAGATAATCCTGCTGCGGTCCGAATTTCCGGTGCACGCGCCGGTAACAGAATTAATCATGCCGAACTGGACACCGGGGTCGTACCTGATGCGTGGTTACGCTGCCAATGTAGAGCAGATTTCCGCAGTTTCCGGTGATGGCAAGCGGTTGCCGGTGGACAAGATCAGCATAGACCGGTGGCAGGTCAATACGCACAAAGTCACAACGCTTATCGTTGATTACGTGGTGTTTACACCCACCATCAACGTCAATTCCAGCTGGGCGGGCAAGGCGTTCTCGCTGATCAACGGTGCATCTGTTTTTCTTTACACAACAGCAAGCCGAAATTTGCCACAGCAACTGGACATTATTGCTGCCCCGGAAAGAGGGGAGATATTCACCGCGTTGCCGGTATCACCAGATGGAACAGGTTACCGGGCTGCTGACTATGACCAACTGGTAGACAACCCCGTCGTCATAGCCGATGCACCAGCCTACCGTTTCAGGATTAAAAAGCAGGAATACGTACTGGTCAATGTTGGCGAGAATGAATTCTGGGACGGTCAGCAGGCTGTAGCCGATGTTGAAAAGATCGTTAAGGAGACACAATCGTTCTGGCGCAGCAACCCGCTGAGCAGACCCTTCTGGTTTCTGAATTTTGCGGTCGAGGGCAAGGGAGGGCTGGAACACGACCACAGCACGGTGATTATGACCGGGCGCCGGCAAATGCGTGATCGTGAAGACTATATCAAGTGGCTGGGTGTGGTGGCTCATGAGTTTTTCCACGTCTGGAATGTACGTCGCATGCGGCCGGCTGAACTGGCAAAATATGATTATCAGCATGAACAATACACCAGCCAGTTGTGGCTGGCCGAAGGCCTGACCAGCTACTATGATAATTTGCTGCTGTCACGCGCCGGACTGATCGATCCGGAAGAGTATATGGAGCTGCTCGCCAGGGATATGCATCGCCTGGAAACCACACCGGGCAGAAAACTTCGTCCGTTGACAGAAGCCTCTATTGATACCTGGATACGTCACTATCGGCCCAATGCCAATTCGGTTAACAGCACCATCAGCTATTACACCAAGGGGGCGGTGATCGGTTTTGTACTGGATGCCTATCTCAGAAAGTCCAGCAAAGGCCGTCATAACCTGGATGAGGTGATGCGCAAAATGTATCTGTTACATGCGGGTACGCCGTACACCAGTGATGATTTCATGAACGTTGTTGCGCAGGTGGGCGGGCCGGAGGCAGTGCAGTTTCTCGAGCCGCTGCTGGAAACAACCATTGCGCCGGATGTCGATGCTGCACTTGACTGGTTCGGGCTGAAACTGGACCGCGATCCGGAAGCGCGCCAGGCCGAGTTGAACGGAGACCCGGTGGTAAGTGGCTTCGGGGTGATCTGGGATGAGAATAAACCGGAGCTGGTGGTCAAATCTGTGTTGGTGGGCAGCAGCGGCGCCGTAGCCGGCGTATTGCCGGGGGATGAGTTGCTGGCTATCGGTGATGAGAGACTGACAAAAGACAAGCTACAGAGCCTGATGACCGCCTATCAGCCGGGCCAGAAAACCACCTTGCTGATTGCGCGTCGTGGGCAGATAATCAAGCTTGAGATCGAACTTGAGCCTGCCGTTCCGGAGCGTTTTGATATTGTGCTTCAATCCGGGTTCGGCAAGCGTTATATTCATCGTCTGCAGAGTTTGCTTGGGCAAAATCTGCGGGAACGGCCATAAATTTCTGAAAACCCCACGGAACTAAATTATGAAGACAACCATAATAGCCAGCGCAGCGGGCATAAAGGCTATCGCACTGGGGCTGTTGCTGGCGGCGTCAAGTATCACTTTGAGTGCTGATTCGGCGCCTGCGGAAACAGACAAAATACTGCCATACCCGATTTATCAGCATCAATTGGACAATGGCCTGAATGTGGTTACGGTACCGTTTGATTCACCTGGTCTGGCCGCGTTCTATATCGTGACCCGCGTTGGCGCAAGGAATGAAGTGGAGCCGGGTGTAACCGGTTTCGCACATTTTTTTGAACACATGATGTTTCGCGGCACGGATAAATATCCAAAAGAAAAATACAGTGCAGCATTAAAATCGACCGGTGCCGCCGCCAACGCCAACACTACCCAGGATAGAACCCAATATCACATGACCGGTAATGCGGATAAGCTGGAATTGATGTTTGAGCTGGAATCCGACCGCTTTATGAATCTCAGTTATTCAGAGCACGAGTTCAAAACAGAGGCAGGCGCGGTGAAGGGCGAATACACCAAGAATTTTGCCAGCCCATACAGCCAGATCAATGAAAAACGCGCCGAAACAGCGTTTACAACCCACACCTACTCACACACGACGATGGGGTATTTCAAGGATATCGTGGATATGCCGAACCAGTATGAGTATTCAAAAAAGTTTTTTGATCGATATTACCGTCCTGAATACAACACCATCCTGGTGGTCGGTGATGTCACCCCTGAGCAGGTCAATGCACTTGCACAAAAGTATTTTGGCACGTGGGAAAAGGGTAGCTATGAAACGGTTATACCGGTTGAGCCTGAGCAGACTGAAACCCGCTATGTTCATTTGCAAAACGGCAGCATCCCGGCCTATTTCAGTATGAGCTATAAAGGCCCGGCTTTTAGTGACACGGAAATCGATATGCCGGCACTGGATGTTTTGGCGTCCATGGTTTTTTCCCGTACATCGGATTTGTACAAAAAACTGGTGATTGAAGAACAGAAAATACGTTTTATTAGCGGCGGTGCGCAAGATAGCCGCGATCCGAACTTGTTTACCATCCACGTATCGATGGTGGAGAAAGAGGATATGGCCTATGTTATGGGTGAAATTGAAAAGGCTATCGGCAAGGCAAAGACCGAAGATGCAGATGAAAAATTACTGCAACGAACGAAATCCAATCTGAAGTATGGATTTGCCATGGGCATCGACACGCCCGGATCAATTGCACGATCTCTGAGTCACTATATACAGTTGACCGGCGATCCTGAGTCCATCAATCGACTGTATGCGCTGTACGATAAGGTCACTGTGAAGGACATAAAAATGGTTGCGAACAAATACTTCAAGGCAGACCACCTGACCATCGCCACCATATCAGAAGATGAACTGGGAGCATTGCAATGAGAGCTTTACGATGCATGATCACGACACTGCTGGCACTCTCCTTTGCCGTTCAGGCGCAAGCCATTGTGGTGGTTGAGCTCAAGCAAAAAACCTCCAACAAAGTGGTTTTCAAAATTCGCTTCGATAACGGCTCGATCATGGACCCGGCCGATAAGAAAGGGTTGACCTTCGCGACCGCTGCATTGATGGCTCAAGGTGGTGCCGGCGGTGTGAGTTATGCAGATTTACAGGACAAAATGCACCCATGGGCCGCGTATTATTCTGCCGCAGTGGACAAACAGGTCACCACGTTTACCTTCCAGGTGCCGGTTGATTTTGTTGAGGAATTCTATCCGCTGGTAAAGAACATGCTGCTGGCACCAGATTTTACCGGGCAGGATTTCAGCCGCGTGATGAAAGCACAACAAAACTACGTTGACCAGATCGTGCGCGCATCGTCTGACGAAAATTACAGCAAATTTGCCCTGGAGCACCAACTGTTCCGTGGCGGCAACATGCAGCATTTAAAACAGGGGACATCTGCATCGGTTAAGAATATCAGCCTGGATGACATCAAAGCCCACTACAAAAATGTATTTACCCGTCACAATGTCTTGATAGGTATTGCTGGAAACTACAGCGATGCCTTGTTGAACAGGCTTAAGGCGGACCTCGAGACCTTGTCTGATACGTCTTTTGTGCCGGCCAGGCCTTCAAAGGCCAACATGGCGGATGGGATAGAAGTGGAAATCATTGCCAAAGACGGAGCTTTCGGATCTGCTATTTTCACCGGTGCAGCACTGCCGATTACCCGCGCAGATGGCGATTTCGCTGCCCTGATGATCGCCAACTCCTGGATCGGTGAGCACCGCAAGTCCTATTCCCGTTTATATCAGAAGATCCGCCAGGCCCGTTCGATGAACTATGGCGATTATGCCTATATTGAGTGGTACAGCGAGGGTGGCAGCAACCAGCTGCCGCCCTCCGGCGTGCCACGGTCATCAAATTACTGGTCTATCTGGATCCGGCCGGTGCAAATCGCCACGCAGTTAAAATCACAATACCCGGAATTGGCCGATATCAGTATCGGACATGCCCACTTCGCGCTGCGGATGGCCATCCGTGAATTTGATCTGTTGATCAAAAACGGTATGACGGAGGAGGATTTTCTTGCTACCAAAACCTTCCTGCGCAGTTACTCGAAGCTTTATGCACAAAGTCCGGCACAACAACTGGGCTGGTTAATGGATTCACGGTTTTATGGCCGCACGGATTACCTGGCAGAGCTGGATACGATGTTGAAAGAAGCCACGCTGGAGCAGGTCAATACCGCCTTGCGCAAGTATTGGCAAACCGAAAGTATGTACGTCTCCATCGTTACCGACAAAAGCGAAGCTCAGGCACTGGCCGATAGCCTGATCAACAACACGGCCTCGCCGATGAGTTACTCCGAGCTGGTCAAATCAGGGCTGTCGGCCGAGATACTGGCCGAAGATGATGTGGTGGCTGAATATCATTTGAACATCAGGAAAGTCACGATCGTGCCGTCAGCCGATACATTTCAGTAGGCTTGCGATTTAGCCCGCCAGCTTTTTGGCTGCGCGGCTGGCGGTTTTACGCTCGTGCTCTTTCAGGTGCAGCTTGCGGATACGTATCGATTCCGGTGTTACTTCCACCAGTTCGTCATCCTGGATAAACTCCAGTGCTTGCTCCAGCGTCATGATGTGGGGCGTTGCCAGTAGTACGTTGTCATCCTTGATCACGGTACGAATATTGGTCAGTTGCTTGGCTTTCAGCGGGTTGACAGTTAAATCGTTGCCCCGGTTGTGGATACCGATCAGTTGCCCTTCATAGATATTTACACCCGCCTCAATGATCATGCGGCCACGGTCTTGCAGATTAAACAGTGCATAGGCCACCGCTTTGCCGGTGCTGTTGGAGATCAGGACGCCGTTATTACGGGTAGATATCGGGACCGGATTATAAGGGCCATAATGTTCAAAAGTATGGAACAAAAGACCGGTTCCGGCAGTGACCGTGCGGAACTCTGACTGAAAGCCGATCAGGCCGCGAGCCGGAATGATGTAGTCCATGCGGATGCGGCCTTTGCCGTCGGGCTGCATGTCCTGCAGCACGCCGCGGCGCTCGCCAAGCCGTTCCATGACCGCGCCCTGGTAATCGGATTGCAGGTCTACTACCAGCAGTTCATAAGGTTCCTGGGTTTCGCCGTTGTTGGTTTGCAAGATGACTTCCGGCCGGGAAATAGCCATCTCGTAACCTTCCCGGCGCATGGTCTCAATCAGGATGGACAGGTGTAGTTCACCACGGCCGGAGACCCGGAATTTTTCAGCGTCTTTGGTTTCTTCAATCCGCAGCGCTACGTTGTGACTGGCTTCGCGCAGCAGTCGTTCGCGCAATTGCCGGCTGGTCAGAAATTTACCTTCGCGCCCGGCGAACGGCGAATTATTGACCCGGAAGGTCATGCTGATGGTCGGTTCATCGACCGTCAGTGGCGGCAGCGGATCGAGTGCTTCGCGGTCACACAGCGTGTCTGATATACGCAGATTATCAACACCGGTTACGGCGACAATGTCACCGGCACCGGCATCAGGAATTTCCGTCCGCTCCAGGCCGTTAAAACCCAGCACTTGCAGGATACGGGCATTATGCTGCCCACCGTAGCGGTCGATAACCGTAATCCGCTGGTTGGGTCTGACGCTGCCGCGTTGTATCCGGCCGATACCGATCACACCGACATAGCTGTTGTAGTCCAGCGTGGTAATGCGCATCTGGAAGGGGCCTTGCTGGTCCACCTCGGGAGGCTGGACCTCACGTATGATCGTTTCAAATAAAGGTGTCATATCGCCTTCGCGTACGCTGTCTTCAAGACCGGCATAACCCCTCAGGGCAGAAGCATAGACGACCGGAAAGTCCAGTTGCTCGTCACTGGCGCCCAACTGGTCAAACAGTTCGAATGTCTGATCCAGCACCCAGTGGGGACGTGCGCCATCGCGGTCGACTTTATTGATGACGACAATCGGCCGGAAACCCATATCAAACGCCTTTTGGGTTACAAAACGGGTTTGTGGCATCGGGCCATCAACGGCATCTACCAGTAGCAATACGGTATCCACCATGCTGAGGATGCGCTCGACTTCACCACCGAAGTCTGCGTGGCCCGGTGTATCGACAATGTTGATGCGGTACTTTTCCCCGTCGTTACTGGTCCAGTTGATGGCAGTATTTTTTGACAGAATGGTGATGCCGCGTTCCTTCTCCAGGTCATTGGAATCCATCACCCGGTCAGGCGTAGCTGCGCGCTCGCCCAGGGTGCCTGACTGCTGCAACAATCGGTCGACCAGGGTCGTTTTGCCATGATCGACATGGGCGATGATGGCGATATTTCTAAGGTTCTTGAGCACGGTGGATTCCAACTACTACTATCAAAGTAAGCGCGCGCAAGTTACACGGTTTGTCTGCGTGACGCAATGTTTTTTATGAAAAAACAGCAAGATAAATGGGGTTTAGACGCTGAAAATATGACAGGACTCAGGCAGTTTTAAAACCCATCCGTATCAGTTGCTTCGCCGTCTCGCCTGTGGTGCCGGGGACAAGGTGCGACTTGAACTCACGTCGCTCCGGATAAGCGGACCTGAGGCTGTCAAACTGAACCTGACCTGCACCGCGTGAGGAACGGGGCAAAGCCCGCAAGGCCGCATCATCCCGTGCGACCGGGCAACTGGAGTGAATCAGTTGTTGCACTATTTCATCGGCAGAGGACGAAGGCGGGAAGCCAGGTTTTACCGTATCGGTATTCGTGCCTGGCAGGTCAGGTGTCGTGAAGGTAAAAGTTTTGCAGAATGCCTGATAAATCATTTCTGTGCCGGCTCTCTTGCCCTCGCGGCTGTAGCCAGCGACATGCGGGGTGGCAACGGTCACTGCATCGAGTAATTCCGATGCTATGAACGGCTCATCCGGCCAGACATCCAGTGCTGCGCAAATGCGTCCTGACTGGAGCTCTGCCAGCAGCGCGGCTTTTTCAATGACACCGCCACGTGAAGTGTTTACCAGTAAGGTATCAGAATGCAAGGCTGCAAGTTGTTCACGGTCAAACAGGTTCTTGCTCGGGTACTTGCCTGTGTGGGTCAACGGCACATGCAAACTGATGATGCTATTGGCGCAGGCTTCAAGCAGGGAAACCAGTTGTGGTTCATCCTGATCCTGTAAGGGCGGATCGCAGGCCATGACCGGGATAGCAAGGGCTTTTAGCAGATGCTCGAGTCGCCGACCGACATTTCCACGGCCAATGATGCCGACCCGTTGTTGCCGGAAATCCCTGTGCAAGCGCTCACAGGCCAGCCACATCATGGCCAGCGTGTATTGCGCTGCTGCATCTGCGTTGCAGCCCGGCGCGTTGGCCCAGGCAATGTTATTTTCTTCCAGCCAGTGAGTGTCGAGGTGGTCAACGCCGACGGTTGCACTGCCGACAAAGGCAACATTCGTATCGTGCAACAAGTCCGCATTGACTTGCGTAACTGACCGCACCAATAGCACATCTGCATCGCTCAGATCAGCGCGGCATATGCTTCTGCCTTCGAGACGCACCAGCTTGCCGTGAAGGCCGAAAGTTGTCTGCAGGGCAGGCATATTCATATCGGCAACTATTTTCATCGTTTAACCCGAACATTTCATCAAGGGTCCGGAGTTTGTGCTGTAGCTGGCGAAACAGTTTGGTTGATCGTTCGAAAAAGCATAGCGGTAGCTATGGTTTGAGAAGGATCGGCCGAAATGTGAAGCCAGATGCTGTGCAAAAC
>ENA-OSCG01000006-OSCG01000006.1-marine-sediment-metagenome-genome-assembly--contig:-NODE-6-length-51932-cov-8.443780_pt1 | contig 51932 bp, 47 predicted proteins | sample MGYA00237880_ERZ529332 | MGnify/ENA primary metagenome ERZ529332 (study PRJEB26373, sample SAMN05710708) | marine sediment metagenome | biome: marine; feature: ocean trench; material: sediment... | reverse complement strand
GTGAATAAAAAATCCATTGTTATCACGCTCTCGTTGGTAGCGATTGCAGTTTTTTTCGCCTGGCGCTTCCTGCGGCCATTGAATATATTTATCGTATCCGACAAGTTCGCGCGGCCAGTATCGACCGCCAGCATACCTGTGCCGCTTAAAACGCTGCGTGCTGAAGAATGTGGCAGTTGTCACCAACAGCCTTACCAGGAATGGAAAACCACCATCCATAGCCAGGCCTGGACCGATCCGTATTTTCAAACCGACTGGAAATTCGAAGGTTCGCCACAAATTTGCAAGAACTGTCATATCCCGCTTGACCGCCAGCAGGAGCACAAAGTGATTGGCTTTCATGACAAGGAAAAGTGGAATCCCATCCTGGAACCGAATCCGGAATTTGATCCTGTGCTGCAACGCGAGGGTGTGACCTGCGCCGCCTGTCATTTGCGTGAAGGAAAGATTGTTGGTGTATTCGGTGACACCAAAGCACCACATCCGGTAAAGAAACTAAACAGTGGTAACGAGATCTGCATTCAGTGCCATGTTGTAGCAGGAGATCGCTGGGATACTTTTTTCCGTTTCCCACCCTGCGGTACCGTGGCTGAGATCCAGGCTGGCCGCGGTAAAAAAGTAGCCCGCAGCGGGGAGACAGTTGTGGATGATCCGGCTTCACTGGGCTGTGTGGAATGTCATATGCCACTGGTCGAGCGGGCATTGGTGAAGGGGGGCCAGCTACGCAAGGCGCGACAGCACCTGTGGCGTGGCGGTCATGATCCGGAACAGGTCAGGCGGGCTCTCGATATCAGTTTTGAACAGGCCTCAGCCGACGGGCGCCGGTATCGACTCACACTGACCAATGTCGGTGCCGCTCACTATGTGCCGACGGGAACACCCGACCGCCATTTCACTTTGAAGGTCCGCTTGCTGGATAGAAACGGCAAAACAGTTGCACAACAGGCACAGACTATTAAACGTACTGTTATGTGGCGCCCATTCATTATTGATCTGTGGGACAATCGCCTGGCACCCGGAAAACCGGGCCACCACGATTTCAACTTTTCGCAACGGGAGTCAGACGATGCTGTGGCAGCGGAGGCCATCGTACGCTATGGGTTAGTGGACAAAAAACGCTTAAAGCGCATCAACTACAAGGGCGGGGATATACTTTCGTATGAAATTTTTCGCGAACGCTTAAGCCTGAATTGAACGAGCAAATATGTTGGGTATAGCAACAGCAATACAGGATCTGGTCATTATTGGCGGTGGTGCCGGTGGTCTGGTGGTGGCCAGCGTTGCATCCCAGCTTGGCCTGAAAGTGACCCTGATCGAGAAAGAAAACAAGCTCGGTGGTGACTGTTTGCATTATGGATGCGTGCCGAGCAAGACCCTGATCCGTAGCGCAAAGGTGGCCTCGCTGATGCGCCGGGCACAGGAATTCGGCTTGCCGGCAGTAGATTTTGACGTTGACCTCGCAAAAATAAATGCGCGGGTGCAATCGGTCATCGACCAAATTCAGCTCCACGATGATCCGCAGCGCTTTCGTGACTACGGTTGTGAAGTACTGCTGGGTGAGACTGCCAGGTTTATTGACTCCCACTCTGTCCGTGTAGGCGACCGGGTGATTCATGGCCGACGATTTGTTATCGCCACCGGCTCCCGGCCATTTATTCCGCCAATCAATGGCCTTGAACAAGCCGGCTACCTCACTAATCTCGATATTTTTTCACTGCAGCAGTTGCCCCAGAGACTGCTGGTACTCGGCGGTGGGCCGATTGGCCTGGAAATGGCCCAGGCCTTTTCACGCCTCGGCAGCCAGGTAACGGTGGTCGAGATGCTGCCGCATTTATTACCCCAGGAAGACCCCGAGATAAGCGATGCCCTGCGCGCCGTGCTCGAGCAGCAGGGAATAACCATTCAAACCACTACACGTGCCGAGCGGGTACGACGGGAAAAGGATATCCGCATCGTCGAATGCAGCAACAACATCAGCGTGCAAGCAGACCAGATTCTGGTTGCCGTGGGGCGTCGGGCCAATGTTGACCAGCTCGGGCTGGAAGCGGTCGGCATTAAATACAGCGAGCGCGGCATTCAGGTTGATGCACGCATGCGCACAGCAAGGAAACATATTTATGCCGTGGGTGATGTCTGCGGACCTTATCCCTTTACCCACATGGCCGAATACCAGGCCGGTATCATTATCAGCAACGCGGTGTTCCGTTTCCCAAAGAAGGCCGACTACCGGGTCGTGCCGTGGGTAACCTACACCGATCCGGAACTGGCGCGAGTTGGTCTCACGGAAAAGCAGGCACGGGAGAAAGGGATCGAGCCGACAGTGCTGAGATTCCCGTTCAAAGACGTGGATCGTGCATTGACCGACAACGAGACTGACGGACTGGTGAAATTAATCGCCCACAAGGGCAAGATACTGGGTGCCAGTATCCTGGGGTCACATGCAGGCGAGTTGTTGCAGGAAATCGTCCTGGCTATGCAGACCGGGGCAAAGATCGGCGATATTTCTGCCACCATTCACGCCTATCCCACCCTTTCCCAGGTTAATCGGCGTACAGTGAATACCGCCTATACACCCAGATTGTTTAATTCTGGCACGCGTAAAATCGTGCGCTGGATTAATCGCCTCTTACCGTAACAAAGACCAGGAGCGGATAACTATGCATGCAACGCTGCCGTTACTGAAAGATTCGGATTTTCCTGCGATCAACCGCGATCCTCTAAAAACGCTTCAGGTTAATCTGGGTTACCGTTGTAATCAGACCTGTTTGCATTGCCACGTGAATGCCGGACCACTGCGCAAAGAGATGATGTCGAAAGAAACTGTGGACGATATCATTGCCTTTCTTGAAACTGGCATGGTAACGCAGCTGGACCTGACCGGCGGTGCGCCGGAACTCAATGCCCATTTTCGTTATCTGGTCAGCATGGCGCGAGGATTGGGAGTGCATGTTATCGACCGTTGTAACCTGACTATCTTGCAGGAAGAGGATCAACAGGATCTGGCGGATTTTCTGGCGGCACACAAGGTTGAGATTGATGCCTCCATGCCCTGTTACCTGAAAGAAAATGTCGACGGCCAGCGTGGTAAAGGCGTCTACGACACCAGCATCGAAGCGATCAAAAAACTGAACAGCCTGGGCTATGGTAAGAATGGCACGGGCCTGGTGCTGAATCTGGTCTACAACCCCACCGGTCCTTTCCTGCCACCAGAGCAGACCCGTCTGGAAACGGATTACCGGCGTGAACTGGGCGAGCGATTTGGAATTTTTTTCAACCGGCTCTTTACCATCACCAACATGCCGATACTGCGTTTTGGCAGCAGCCTGATTTCCAGGGGTCAGTTCAGCGAGTACATGGGTTTGCTGAAATCATCACACCAGGATGGTAATTTGCAAACGGTCATGTGCCGTGAACTCGTCAGTATCGACTGGCTGGGCTTTGTTTATGATTGCGATTTCAACCAGATGTTGGGATTACCGCTGATCGCAGAGGGGCAAATAAAGCCCCACATCAGTGATTTGGCCGGCAAGGACCTGGTAGATAATCCCATCGTAGTGGCAGATCATTGCTACGGTTGTACTGCCGGGCAAGGCAGCAGCTGTGGCGGCGCATTGATATAGGGAGACAGTAATTGGATATGCAGCTTGAAGTACAACAACGCTATGCCGGTGGTGCCAGGGAAACAGAGGAAAAACTCTGCTGTCCGGTAGATTACAATCCCGCGTTACTGGAATTGTTGCCCGCAGAAATCATTGAAAAAGATTATGGTTGTGGCGATCCCTCGCGCTATGTGCGCGAGGGCGATACCGTATTGGATCTCGGTTCCGGTGGTGGCAAGATCTGTTACATGGCGGCACAACTCGTTGGCCTCAATGGTCACGTGATTGGCATTGATATGACGGACGACATGTTGGCCCTGGCGCGCAAGTATCAGGACGAGATGGCTGACAAACTTGGCGGCAGTCGGGTCACTTTTTATAAGGGGAATATTCAGGATCTGGCGCTGGATGTCGATGCCATGGAAGTTTATCTCGCCGGGCATCCGGTGAAATCCGCGGCTGATCTTGCCAGGCTAAATCAGTGGCAACGAAAACAGCGCGAGGACAAACCGCTGATCGCGGATAATTCTGTTGATCTCGTTGTTTCCAACTGCGTGCTTAACCTGGTCAGTGATGAAGAAAAGCAACCGTTGATAAAAGAAATTTTCAGGGTATTGAAACCCGGTGGCCGGGTAGCGATTTCTGATATTGTCAGCGACCAGGCCGTGCCACTACACCTCAAGCAAAACAGCGAACTATGGAGCGGCTGTATCTCCGGCGTATTTCAGGAACAGGAGTTTCTCAGGGTCTTTGTGGATGCCGGCTTTTTCGCAGTTGCCTATGACCAATGGAATACACAGCCCTGGCAAGTAGTAGAGGGTATAGAATTTCGATCCGTCACCTTAACGGCGGTCAAGGGTGATGATGGGCCGTGTCTGGATTACGGGCATGCGGTGATTTACAAGGGACCTCATTCTGAAGTGCGAGACGATGACGGTCATTTATTTCCACGCGGAGAACGCATGGCGGTGTGTGAGCGGACGTTCGATTTTCTGACCAAAAGCGGCGCCTATGGGAGAGATTTCATCGGCATTGAACCGGCCAGGCGTGGCAAAGCGAAAACCTTCTGTGCTCCCGCCGGCACCCGTCGACCGGCATCAGAAACCAGAGGCGGCACCGTTAGCGGCGGTTCATCTTCCGGCAGTTGTTGTTAAGCCCCAGGGGTCCAGGTTGTAGCATGATGGCTCTTGCTCCGAAAATAACTGCAATTATACCGGTGCTGAATGAAGCGCCTGGTATTGAACTGATGCTGGAATGTTTGCAATCGTTCCGCAAGGCCGGACATGAAGTCATTGTCGTGGATGGGTTGAGTGATGACGATACGTTGGCACGTGCGCGACCGCTGGCGGACCATGTGCTCACCGCAGCCCGGGGCAGGGCTGTACAGATGAATGCCGGTGCCCGTATTGCGCAGGGGGATATCCTGTGGTTTCTTCATGCCGACTGCCTGGCGCCTGTGCATGCCGATCGTCTGATTTTTGACGCCTTGAATAAACAGGGTGCTAACTGGGGACATTTTGAGGTTCGTCTTTCCGCTTCGGGTTTTCTATATCGCATTATTGAGTTCATGATGAATAACCGTTCGCGAATGAGCGCTATCGCCACCGGTGATCAGGGTATGTTTATTACCCATAAGCTGTTCACAAAGGTCGGTGGCTTCCCGGATATAGCACTGATGGAAGATATCGCAATCAGCAGGCGACTTCGAGCCTATGGGCGACCGGTCTGTCTGCGGCAGAAACTGACAACCTCCAGTCGCCGCTGGGAAAAACGGGGGGCGTGGCGAACGATATTGATGATGTGGTGTTTACGCCTGGCCTACGCACTGGGAGCTGATCCAAAAAAACTGGCTCGTTTGTACCAGTAGCAGCCATGCGATCGTGTACTGGAAAAATCATGGTCTTTGCCCGGGCCCCGATTCCGGGCCAGACTAAAACGCGACTTATCCCTGCCCTGGGTGAGGCGGGCGCCGCCCGGTTGCACGCCGAAATGATTTATCAGTCACTTGAAAAAGCCACCGCACTGAGAAATGTTGAGGCTGAATTATGGTGCACACCCGATACCAATCACCGCTTTTTCGTCTCATGTGCCGACACCTATGAGGTGCAACTTCGTCAGCAATCCGGAAGCGACCTCGGCGAGCGTATGCGTAACGCTTTTGCAGAATCGCCGGATCGGTCGCCGGGGGTGATTCTCATTGGTAGCGACTGCCCCGAATTGACTGTCAATGATTTGAAACGAACCATGCGCATACTGCACAACGAGGCGGAGGTGGTGCTTGGGCCCGCCACCGATGGCGGTTATGTATTGATCGCACTCAGGCGGCCTGTACCAGATCTTTTTGCCGATATGCCATGGGGAAGTGATCAAGTCGCTGAGCTAACCAGAGGGCGATTGCGCGACCTGGGGATGCGCTGGCGCGAACTACCCGCGCGGAATGATATCGACCGCCCCGGGGATCTGGTGCACCTCGACATGGTCATCAGGGGTTCTGCTTCAGATCTCCAACGTCGCTTGTAAGCGACGGTTTTGCCCTTATGTTTTTATAACCACCATCACACCGGAATCCCGATGAACGAAACGTCAGCCAAACAACCGAAATACAAACACTGGAGGCTTTCAACCGACATCGACAAGGTGTTGTGGCTGACCCTCGACCGTCAGGGTGAGCGCGTAAACACGCTGTCGCTGGAAGTGCTCAGTGAACTGGAAACCATTGTCGATGGATGGGAAACAAATGCCCCTGCCGGGCTGGTTTTACAATCCGGCAAAGCAGGCTCATTTATTGTCGGTGCCGATGTGCGGGAGTTCGACGGTTTTGACGATGCTGAAAAAGCCAGCGAGGGCATCCGCCGTGTGCACCGCCTGTTCAACCGTATTGAAGCGCTGCCCTTCCCGACCGTGGTCACCATTGATGGCTATTGTCTGGGCGGCGGCCTGGAACTTGCGCTGACCTTTGATTATCGCATTGCCAGCAATGTTGAGCACACACGCTTCGGATTCCCTGAAATCCAATTGGGTATCTATCCCGGCTTTGGCGGCAGCGCCCGCAGTATTCAACAGGCTGGCGCAACCAACGCCATGTCGATTATGCTCAGCAGCCGCAACCTGCGGGCAAAAGCCGCAAAAGCCATGGGGCTGGTGGATGAACTGGTCGGCCCACACGGCTCGTTACGATGGGCTGCACGCAGGGCAATCAGACAAGGCCGCAAGTCCCGCCAGCCCGGTCAATTGACCCGCTTACAGAATTTCGCTCCGGTGCGCACTCAGCTTGCGCGGTTAATGCGTAAAAAAGTCGCTGCCAGAGCCAACCCCAAACATTATCCCGCTCCCTTTGAACTGATCGACGCGTGGGAACGTTGCGGTGACGACCCGCAGCGCATGATGGTTGAAGAAGCAGACCGGGTCGGCAAACTGATCACCGGCGACACATCGAAAAACCTGCGCCGCGTTTTTTTCCTGATGGAGCGGCTCAAAGGGATCGGGAAAAAGACCGACATCAAGGTCCGCCGTGTACATGTCATCGGTGCCGGCGTGATGGGCGGAGACATCGCTGCATGGTGTGTGCTGCAGGGCCTTGAGGTAACTTTGCAGGACCGCGAATTAAAGTATATCGAACCGGCACTCAAGCGTGCCAAAGCACTGTTTAAGAAAAAGCTCAGGGAACGACACAGGGTCGCGGGTGCCGTCAGCCGTTTGATACCTGATGTTGAAGGCAAAGGCATCAGTAAAGCCGATGTCATCATCGAGGCTATTTTTGAGAATGTTGAGGCCAAACGTGAGCTGTTCGCAAGTATTGAGCCGCGCATGAAGGCTGATGCGATACTGGCCACCAACACTTCAGCCATACCGCTTGCGGATATTTCCTGTGCTCTGAAGAGACCCGACCGCCTGATCGGTATCCACTTCTTTAATCCAGTAGCCAAAATGCCGTTGATAGAAGTGGTGTATGACGAAAAAACCGATGCGGGCCAAATTGCCAGGGGCGCAGCATTTTGCGGTCTGATCAAGCGTTTTCCGTTACCGGTCAAGAGCGCACCGGGCTTTCTGGTTAACCGGGTTTTGTCCGGCTACATGGCCAACGCCATGCGCATGCATATGGAGCAGAAGATTCCGATCGAAGTACTGGACCAGGCGGCCAAATCTTTCGGCATGCCGATGGGGCCGGTTGAACTGGCAGATACGGTCGGTCTGGATGTGTGCATGAATGTCGTCACCATGCTGGGCGGGGAGTCCACCGACAAGGCAGCCGCCCTGCTGAAAGAAAAAGTCGATGCCGGCAAGCTGGGAAAAAAATCCGGGCAGGGGTTTTATCGGTGGGAAAAAGGTAAGGCCAAAAAAGACAGCGTGGACAGCGCTCAGTACACTTTGGACGAAATTGCCAAAACACTGCTACAGCCTTATTTCGACGCCTGTGAGGCCGCCCTGGCTGATGGCATCGTTGAGGACGCAGATATTCTCGATGCCGGCATGATATTCGGCACCGGCTTCGCCCCATTCCGTGGCGGACCCTTGCACTATTTGCAGCAACAGGAACAAAACAATGACTGAGACCATGCGCAGAGTTGCCATTGTGGGCGGTAGTCGCATCCCTTTCTGCCGTTCAAACACAATTTATGCTGACAAAAGCAACCTGGATATGCTGGCCGCGGCCATCGATGCTGTCGCAGACCGGTTCAGCCTGGCTGGAGAGCAAATTGACGAAGTGATGGCCGGCGCGGTCATGACACACTCAAGAGATTTCAACCTGGCCCGTGAAGCCGTATTATCCAGCAAATTATCACCACTGACACCAGGGATAACATTACAACAGGCTTGCGGCACCAGCTTGCAAGCCGCTTTAAACCTTGCTGCCAAGATTGCAACCGGACAAATTGATTGCGCCATTGCAGCCGGCACGGATACCACATCCGATGCCCCCATTGTCTTTGGCGGCAAGTTTTCCAAACGCATGATTCATCTGAGCCAGGCCCGCAGTATGAAACAACGCCTGGCTGCGCTGAAGGGTTTCGGCCTGTCTGAACTCAAACCAGTTTCACCTACCAATGGCGAAATGCGTACCGGCCTTTCCATGGGCCGGCATTGTGAGCGGATGGCGCGTGAATGGGGGATCACTCGCGCGGACCAGGATCAACTGGCCTTTGCCAGCCATCAGAAAGCAACCGCTGCTTATGATAACGGGTTTTTTGATGATCTCGTCACACCCTGGGGTGGTGTCAGTCGCGACAATAACCTGCGTGCCGACAGTACTCTGGAGAAACTGGCAAGCTTACGGACCGCCTTTGAGCGTGGCCCGGACGCCACGTTAACCGCAGCCAACAGCACACCGCTGACCGATGGTGCAGCCGCTGTACTGCTGTGTTCAGAGGAATGGGCTGCAGAACGCGATTTGCCGGTGCAGGCTTACCTGCTTACCGGTCGCTCTGCTGCGGTTGATTTCGTCAATGATGAAGGTTTGCTGATGGCGCCGACCGTTGCGGTTGCTGAAATGCTGCAACGAACCGGCCTGAGTTTGCAGGATTTTGATTTCTACGAAATCCATGAAGCCTTTGCCGCCCAGGTGCTGTGCACGCTCAAGGCCTGGGAGTCGGAAGAATATTGCAATGAACGCCTCGGTCTGGAGCAGCCCCTGGGCAGTATTGAGCGGGAAAAACTGAACGTCAACGGCAGCAGCCTGGCAGTCGGCCACCCGTTTGCCGCCACCGGTGCCCGCATCATGGCCAATTTATCGCAGTTACTGGCAGAAAAGGGTTCCGGACGGGGTTTGATTTCAGTATGTACCGCCGGCGGCATGGGGGTTTGTGCAATTTTGGAGCGTTGACACACATCCATAAGGAATCACTCCATGCATTTACGCTTTCTTCAGCTCCGGAACATCAATACCCGCCGCTTCGGCTGTGTTTTGCATCAGCGTTGCCCGGGTCATCGGCCCGACACCACCCGGCACCGGTGATATCCATGCGGCTTTCGCCCGCGCACGTTCAAAATCGATATCGCCTACCAGTTTGCCGCTATCCAGTCTGTTAATGCCAACATCAACGACAACTGCGCCGTCAGCAATCCAGTCAGCATCCACAATGTCCCGTTTCCCGACCGCGATAATCAATACCTCGGCATGCCTGACATAGAACTCCAGATTCTCAGTAAAACGATGACAGGTCGTCACGGTTGCCCCCTGGTGGAGCAATTCCAGTCCCATGGGCCGGCCGACAATATTTGACGCACCGACCACAACGCAATGCCGTCCTTTGACCCGGATGCCATAATAGTTCAGCAGCGTCATAATTCCCCGCGCTGTACAGGAACGCAAGCCGGGCTGGCGCAGCGCCAGACGGCCTACATTAAAGGCATGGAAGCCGTCCACGTCCTTGCTGGCGCTGATCGCATTGGTAACGGCGACTTCATCGATATGTGGCGGTAATGGCAGCTGCACCAGTACGCCCTGGATGTCATCATCCCGGTTGAGCCTGTCGATCAGGTCCAGCAGTTCTGCCTGTGAAGTATCCGCCGGCAGGTCAAAATCCCTTGCCTGTATCCCTGCCCGTTCACAATCCTTGCGCTTGGCCCGCACATAAATGGAAGATGCCGGATCCTCGCCGACCAGCACAACGGCCAGGCCGGGCCGCCGGCCACCTGTCCGGACATGGGCTTTGATCGCTTCATGTACGGATGTCAGAACCGCGGCACTGACCTCGAGACCGTCAAGTATCTCCGCAGCTACGGGCTTTGGATTTTCATTCATGGTAGTTTTCGGGCTGGAAAAGTCCGGATATTGTAACGGATAGCGGGCACAACTGTTGCCAATAAGCTATGCTGAAAGCAATGAACGTACACGAGTTTGTCTTCACCTCGTTAGATGGCTCAGCCATGCCCTTGAGGAACTACCAGGGGCAACCTGTCCTGATTGTCAATACGGCCTCCAAGTGTGAATTCACGCCGCAATACCGGGCGCTTGAGCGCATTTGGTCAGACTACCGCCAGAGCGGCCTTATTATTATCGGTATGCCTTGTAATGATTTCGGTAATCAGGAACCCGGCACCGAGGAAGAAATCGCGGAGTTCTGCACCACCCAATACAATATCAAATTTCCGATGACGAAAAAATACAATGTCATGGGAAAGTCGGCTCACCCGGTGTTTCGCGCCGTCCGTGAAGAATTCGGCGACGACGTGATGCCCCGCTGGAATTTTTACAAGTACCTGTTTGACCACAGCGGACAGATGGTGGACTTCTGGCCATCGAAAGTGGCACCGAATGACCTGGCCATCACCCACCAGATCGAGTGCAATTTGCATTCCTGGGTGTTGTAATTCAGTTATTTTTTGCGCTTGGTGAACTTCTTCAGGCGCCTGCGTTTGGCCAGTTGCCGTGAGCTTAGTTTGTTTTTCTTGTCTTTGTACGGGTTGCTGCCACTTCTGAACTCTATACGCAGGGGTGTGCCACGCAGCTTGAAATGCCGTATGAACACATTCTCCAGGTAGCGCTTGTAGGATGCCGGAATTGCGTCAGTGCGGTTGCCATGAATAATGATTCTCGGTGGCAGGCTGCCACCGGCATGCGCGAAGCGCAAACGTGAGCTGCGGCCCTGACTCATGGGTGGCTGATGGGCTTCCCAGGCCTTTTGCAGTACCCGTGTCAGTTCCGGTGTAGGCATTTCTATGGTCGCGCTGCGCCAGGCTTCCTGCACCGCTTTGATCAATTCTTTAAGTCCGGAGCCATACAGAGCAGACAAACGGATTTGCCGGGCCCAGGTAACGTATTGCAGGCGCCGGTCCATGTCTGCAAGTACCTGTTTGCGGTCGTATTCTTCCATGCCATCCCACTTATTCAGTGCGATGACCAGCGCCCTGCCCTGGTGCAGAATATGTCCCAGCAAGGTGGTGTCCTGGTCGGTAATGCCTTCGCTGGCATCCAGCATCAGGACCACGACGTGTGCACGGTTGATTGCCTGCATTGCTTTAATAATACTAAACTTCTCAACAAGTTCGGTAACCCTGGAACGTCTCCTGACACCCGCAGTGTCAATCAGTTCGTACTTGACGCCCTGGTGTTCCATGAATGTGCTGATGCTGTCGCGGGTCGTACCGGGCTGATCAAATGCCATCACGCGTTCTTCGCCGAGCAGACGGTTAACCAGCGTTGACTTGCCGACATTTGGTCGACCGACGATGGCCAGCCGCAGACGATTTTCATCTTCTGTTTCGCCTTCATCGCCCTCGCCCATTGGCGGCAACGCTGCGATTGCTGCTTCCATCAGGGCGGTAACCCCCATGCGGTGAGAAGCCGCTACCGGCAGCGCGGGGCCCATACCCAGGGCCGCAAACTCCGCCAGCGATACATCCGGGTCTGTACCATCGATTTTATTGCCAACCAGTACCACCGGCCGGTCGTGCCGGCGTAACAGGCTGCTGATTCCCTCGTCCTCAATGGTCAGCCCTTCTCTTGCGCTGACGACAAAAAACACTAACTGGGATTCATCAATGGCCTGGTGGACCTGGCGGGCGGTCAGATATTCGATACCCTCGGCCTGGCCAACCAGTCCGCCGGTATCGATCAGGACACATGGCGTCTCACCCACGTCGCTGATGCCGTACTGCCGGTCGCGGGTAACGCCAGGCATGTCCATAACCAGTGCATCACGGGTGCGGGTCAGGGCATTAAACAGGGTAGATTTACCGACATTCTGTCTGCCGACAATGGCAATAACGGGCAACATGGTCTATGGCATCCTGGAGTGCTTCAGCATGTCGGCATCATACAGGCAGGCACGTACTAATTCAGCGCGGCACCCGCCCGAAATGCGACCAACTCACCTTTTTTGGTCATAACATACAAAGTGTTTCCCACCACCAGCGGTGGACCGGAAAAACCCTTGCCACCGACCTTGGCACGCGCAGCAAATAGTCCGTCGGAGATATTGATCCAGTGTAAATAGCCTTCCGCATCACCCACTACGACAAAGCTGCCATAGATTGCCGGACGGGTAAGCCCCCTGCGCAACAATTGATTGTTCTTCCAGAACTCAGCGCCATTGCGCCGGTCAACCAGCCACAGATTACCATCCCGGTCGCTGATCGCCAGGTTGACACGATCCACCACCACACCAGAGGCGGAGGAGATATCTTTAAACCAAAGTAAGCGGCCGGAATCGGCAGCCAGTGAAGCGAGTCGGTTTTTATAACTTGAAACCAGCAGGTCTGAAGCAATAAATACCAGTTGTCCATCAATATCAGACAGCCGTTCCAACTCGGTACGGCCTTCGGTCGTTACCAGCGTCTGTTCCCACATCAAGGTACCGTCTTGCTGGCGTAGTGCCACCACCTGGCCACCGTCGTAACCAATAAAAGCCACGCCGGCGCGCAGCAATGGTGGTGCGTTTCCCCGCAATGATAACAGCGGAACACTGTGGTCATAAATCCATATCCGTCTGCCGGTATCCGCATCAAGGCCGAAAACGCGTCCATCGATGCAACGAACAATTACGATGCCGTCAGATTCCGCGGGTGCAGCAAGTACTTCAGAGGTAACCGTGGCAGACCATAACTGGGTGCCGCTGGTCGCATCGAACGCATAGACCTCGCCATCCTGGGTGCCCATCAACAACAGTTCGCCCGAGATTCCAGGCCCGCCAGTAAACGGCAGTTTGGTTTTGCTCTCCCAAAGCTTGCGTCCGCTGTCAGCATCAATGGCCATCAACAGGCCCTTGTAATCGGCGGCATACAAAGTTCCGGATGAATGCACCGGCCACAACTGACGACCGGCTTCGTCCAGCCCGCTACCGACACGTGTGGACCATACTTTGCCCACTTTGAGTGTAGGCACAAACTCCGTCAGCTCGGCAGGCGCATCCGCATCATCAGCTTTGCCCCAGTTTTTAATCCAACCGCAGCCATTGAGCAACAACAATGCTGCGAGTGCAGGGACAAGCCATTGCCTCACATTTCACCCCCATCAGAATCGGCGTTGCCCCCGGCAACATCACCACCAGCGCCAAGCGCTTCCAATTTCATGATGAGGAATTGGCGGTTACCTATTCCGTCCTCAAGTAACTCCAGCGAGGTCCGGTAGCTTTCAATTGCCTGTTCTGTGGCGCCGTTTGCCCGGTGGATGTCGCCGCGGATTTCAGCGAACTGCGACTCGAAGCCCTCATCTGACGACGCCGCGTCGATCAACTGAAGTGCTGCCAGGCTGTCACCCTGGCTGAGCCTGACCCGTGCCAACCGCTCCCGTGCAATCAGCCTGACTGGCGCCGGCTGCGCATTTTCCATTGCATGGGTCAGTGCCCGCGCTGCCAGATCCACCTGCCCGGCTTGCAAACGGGCTTTGGCCATCATCAACGAAGCCATGGCCGTATAGGCGGATTTTGGGTATTCGGATTTCAGCACCTGGTAATTGGGCACTGCGGCATCCATCTTATCCAGCTCCAGAAAACTGACCAGCACCTGGTATTCAGCTGACGCCTGCTGACGCTTGCTTGTTTCCCACTGCTGCCATTGTTTGTAGCCATACATCAGACCGAAGGAAAGCACGAGGCCCATGACGATCGCGCTGCCATTTTCCCGCAGCCAGTTTTTTACGCGTTCACTCTGCTCAAGAGTATTGTACATATCAGACATTGAAATTATTTAATCCGTCAAATTGTTGTAGCCGGTTTGAACCCGGCAAAAAGCTTATATGGAGTCGATATAGCTGCGAATCCAGTCTAAGGTATCATCACGGTTCAGGGTCAACTGCGCTTCATCACTGCGCAGAAATTTGACTGCCACCTGTCCATTACGAATTTCGTTCTCACCAAGAACCAGTGCTATGGCTGCTCCACTGCGGTCCGCACGTTTGAATTGCGCCTTAAAACTACCGCCGTTCAGGTTATTAACCAAACGCAGGTCCGGGTTGTCAGCGCGCAAATCATACGCGAGTTTCATTGCAGATTCAGTGCAGCCCTCACCCACGGCCACCAGATAGACGTGTGCAACGGGAGGCGCAATATCGTCTTTTTGCCGGAGTAACTCAACCAGGCGTTCCATACCCATGGCGAAACCGATACCCGGCCAGGGCTTGCCGCCCTGGAGTTCCACCAGGCGATCATAGCGGCCACCGGCGCAAACTGTGCCCTGTGCACCCAGTTCGTCTGTAATCCACTCAAACACGGTGTGACAATAATAATCCAGGCCGCGGACCAGTCGCGGGTTTTCATGGTACTCAATTGCCAGACGGTCGAGATAGCGTTTTAACTGCTGGTAATGATCGCGTGACGCTGCACCGAGGTGATCCGTTAGCAACGGCGCATCTTCAAGCAGCGCTCTCACTTGCGGGTTTTTGCTGTCGAGCACACGCAATGGATTACGCTCAACCCGCTCGTTGGTCTCGTCGTCAAGATCAGCCTGGTGGGCTCTTAAGAATGATTGCAATTGGTCTGTGTACACGCTGCGCTCATCCGCGTTGCCCAGGGAGTTGATTTCCAGGCGCAAATCATTTAATCCAAGCCTGCTCCAGAGCTGGGTGCCCAGTGCCAGGATCTCGGCATCGGCGTCCGCCCCCGGAGCGCCGAAAAGTTCTACGCCAATCTGGTGAAACTGCCGGCTGCGGCCTTTTTGGGGACGCTCATAACGGAACATCGCTCCGCTGTACCAGAGTCGCTTGACCGGCCCGTACAGCAAGCCGTTTTGCACTGCCGCACGTACCACACCGGCAGTACCTTCCGGGCGCAAGCTCAGAGACTCGCCGTTGCGATCTTCAAAACTGTACATTTCTTTGCAAACCACATCGGTTGCCGACCCGATGGCGCGTGTGAACACCTCCGTTTTTTCCAGCAATGGGACCCGTATCTGCTCATAATTACAGGCAGCAAATGCTTTCTCCGCCGCTTTTTCCAGTACCTGCCAATAGTGCATGTCTTGCGGAAGGATGTCGTGCATCCCGCGGATTGAGCGCATCGGAGTAGTCATGTCAGTGTTCGTCTGGTTTCCCGCCCCGTCGTTAACGGGCCTGACGGTGTTGTGGCCAGGTCATCTGTGCAACGTCATCACTGATAAAGGGTGTCATATCTACCGCTTCCCCATTCATGGATAAGTTGACGGCTGAGGCACGTCCGATCAAAATCCGGAATGGCATCTTGCCTTGATAACTTTTTATGCTGCCGCCGCGCAACAAATCCATTTCCAGTTCCCGTCCATCTGCATCGCTTATTTCTACCCAGCTGTCAGCTGTCACACTGACCTGCAAGCGACTTTCACCTTCCGGCAATACCGCACCGGACACCGCCACACGTGCCTTCCCGGCAGGTTCCGAGCCTCCCGCCAGACCGTCATGTAAAACCTCGAGGGAGGTGACAGAAGCATTCAGTGGACCGATCAGCGAGAGTCCCTGCGGTGATGTGGGCTCGGAAAATTGCACTTCTTCCGGCCCGTCGTGCTGTCTTGATCCACTCTGTGACAGGCGCATAGCTTCATGGCTGAATTGCCACACCAGTGTGCCGATCAGTAATGATGCCAATACATAACTGCCCGCACGTGACCAATTCTCAACCGGGTTGCTTTTTGGTGGTGAGAGAAAAACAGTCCGTAAAGCAGCCTCCCCGGGTGCAGTCTGATCGATTAGTTTTTGGATTTCATCTGGCGGGATTTGCAGATAGTTCGCATACGATCGTATATACCCATTCCGGTACACCGGTGCGATGTGGCCTGCCTTACCTTCTTCAATTTTCCGCAGCAGGGTTTCATCCAGGTTAATGTCCCTGGCGATTGCCGCGAGGCTGAGCTTACGCGCCTTGCGCTGTTGCTGCAGACACTCGCCGGCCGCCATTGGGATCAGTGCTTGTTGCCGCGTCATGTTCTGATGATTTCCCGGGCGTGCGCGGCCTCTTTTGATTCAGGAAATTTACCCCTCAGCAAAGACAGGTATTGACGGGCCGTCTTTTCATCCCCTAAGGCAGTTTCAATCTCGTAACCGAGCAACAGGCTTTCGGCGGTTTGTGCCGTGACTGCCTCAAAGCGCTGCAAAAACGCCCGCGACTTCAGTGAGTTATTCTGCTGATAATTCAGATTCGCCATTGACAACAAAGCATCCGGAAACTTCGGGTCATATTTCAGTGCACTGCGCAAATAGTTGTCAGCGTCAGTCAGCATGCCATTGCCCATCGCGCAGGAACCGGCATTCGCCAGGGCAACTGCCGGAGTGCTGTAAAACGGGTCATCCAGCGCCTTCAGAAGATGCCTGATGGCCCGCTGCTGTTTGCCGGTCTTGCACAGGTATACACCGTAATTGTTGTTGACATCGCCATTTGTCGGATCTGCCTGGAGCGCCCTATGATAGTGTTTCCCGGCAAGCTCAATTTCCCCAAGCCGATCATACAGGACCGCCAATACGGTATGGCCCGGCGCATAATCCGGATCTCCCCTGACCGCTTTTTTCAGCTTGCCCAGGGCCACTTCATACTGACCACGCTTCATATACTCCAAGCCCATTTGGGTGTTGGATTCTGCAGCCTTGCGCTTATCAGTTTTCGCATCCGGGTTCATGGGCTGGTTCGCTGCGCACCCGCTTAACAGCATAAAACACAGCAGCAATCCGGCCAACAGAGCATTGCGAGGTAATTTATTCACAGGCTGGTCTCCGCCATTTGCATTTTGATACCTTTACTTCTTCGCGTACGGTCTTTTACCTTGCCCACCAGTTGTCCACAGGCAGCATCAATATCTTCACCGCGCGTCTTCCTGACAGTGGCAATCAGCTTGCCACGCATAACGATGTCCTGAAACTCTGCTATTCGATCTGCACTGGAACAGCGATAGCGGGTGCCAGGAAACGGGTTAAAGGGTATCAGATTCAGCTTGCTGGGTACGGTTCTGAGTAATTTGACCAGTTTGCGGGCATGTTCAGGGTGATCGTTGACACCGTCGATCAAGGTATATTCAAAGGTAACTGACCGCTTGTGTCTTTCCGACACGTAATCCCTGCAGGCCTGCATCAATTCGGCGATCGGGTATTTGCGGTTTAGTGGAACCAGTTCGGTACGCAAATCATCAACGGGCGCATGCAGCGAAACTGCCAGTGCGACGTCGATGGCTTCCCGCAGGCGATAAATGCCCGGCACCAAACCTGCTGTGCTCAAGGTGACCCGCCTGGCTGGGAAACCAAAACCCAGGTCATTACGCATCAATGACATGGCTGGCACAACCGCGTCAAAATTCAGCAAAGGTTCGCCCATACCCATCATCACGATATTGGTGATGCGGCGCCGCCCATTGCGCTCGTGGCCCAGGACCTGCGCTGCCAGCCAGACCTGGCCGATGATCTCGCTGCTGGTCAGATTGCGCGCAAATCCCTGTGCACCGGTAGAACAAAACGAGCAGTTAAGCGCACAGCCAACTTGTGATGACACACACAAAGTGCCCCGCTTTGGCTCAGGGATGTAAACCGTTTCTACTGCATTACCGCCGTGAAATCCTATCAACCATTTGATTGTGCCATCGACTGAGCGCTGTTCCCGGATGATTTCCGGTAAGCGGATCTGCGCAATCTCTTTCAGTTTTTGGCGCAGCGCGACCCCGAGATCTGTCATTGCGCTGATATCGGTTTCACCGTGGTGGAAAATCCACTTCAGTACCTGCTGAGCCCGAAATGGCTGTTCACCAATGGCTTCGAAAAAACCACGTAAGCCTGCTTCATCCAGATCAAGGAGGTTTACGCGATTGCTGTCGGTATTCATGGCGAAATCGATGGCCCGCTTACTACGCTGCCACAGAGGCACCAAAGAAATAAGTGATTTCCATCCTGGCAGTGTCCGGACCATCTGAACCATGCACAGCATTGGCTTCGATACTTTCTGCAAAATCAGCGCGAATGGTTCCCGCATCGGCTTCTGCCGGATTTGTCGCACCCATCAACTGACGATTCATTGCGATCGCATTCTTACCTTCCAGCGCCTGGATCATGACAGGACCGGAAGTCATGAATTCCACCAGGTCATTGAAAAACGGGCGTTGCCGGTGTACAGCATAGAATCCTTCCGCTTCGGCACGGCTCAGGTGCTGCATTTTTGCAGCAACTATCTTCAGGCCGGCCGTTTCAAAACGGCTGTAAATTTTCCCGATCACGTTCTTTGCCACCGCATCAGGTTTGATAATCGATAATGTACGTTCAACAGACACTTAAGAACTCCTGGTAAAGTAATGATATTTATTGATTTAAAATACACAAACTGTGAAAAACAAAAAGACTGGGATTAACCGGTAATTTTAAGCTGACGAGAGCATTCTTGCAATCGTGTTAGAGTACTCCGTCAAGCGAATGGCGTATGGATCACCAGCCCAATAGCGGCTTGTCTTGACCCTGTCAGCCGCGCAACCCTATTATTAGGTTTATGGGCGAACTAACATGATCCGCCCGGCGGATTGATGCTGTACTTTAACAAGCAAATGCGAGGACAAGCATGACCGCTCTTTTTCTGGCCGTACTCGTTTTGTCGCTGCTTCTGCTGGCCTATTACCGGATACCCTTGCTGATCTCGATCGCCATATTGGCGGGACTTACCTTCGCCTTTACTGAACTTCGCCATTTTTATCCGATTCCGGGCTGGTTCCGCTGGTCCTATGGCATCATGACAGTCAGCCTTGCCGGATTTGCTGTCAAACCGCTGCGTCGCCTGTTGATCAGCAACCGCCTGTTCAGCATTTACCGCAAGGCCATGCCCAGGCTTTCCACCACTGAGCGTGAGGCGCTGGAAGCCGGCACGGTCTGGTGGGACGCGGAACTGTTCAGCGGTAAGCCGCGCTGGCGCAGGCTGTTGCGGCAACCTGCCCCTTCCCTGACCGAAGCAGAACAGAAATTCATCGATGGGCCGGTTGAAGAATTATGCCTGATGCTCGACGACTGGGAAATCAGCGACAAGCTCCATGACCTGCCCGTGTCCGTGTGGCAATTTATTCGCGACAAGCGTTTTTTCGGCATGATCATTCCCAGGCAGTACGGCGGGCTGGAATTCTCTGCCCAGGCCAATTCAGCCGTGGTCATGAAGCTGGCCAGTGCCAACCTGACTGCAGCCGTAACAGTGATGGTGCCCAACTCGCTCGGTCCCGGTGAACTGTTGATCCACTATGGCACCGACGCGCAACGCGAACACTACCTGCCGCGTCTCGCCAGCGGTGAAGACATTCCCTGTTTCGCATTAACCTCACCGTTGGCAGGATCAGATGCCGGTGCCATGCCGGATCGCGGTATCGTCTGCCGGGGCGAGTTTGAAGGCGAACAGGTCCTCGGCCTGAAACTCACCTGGAACAAGCGTTACATAACACTTGCACCGGTAGCCACCCTGCTGGGTCTGGCATTTCGTGCCTATGACCCGGATGGGCTGATTGGGGATAAAAAGGATCTCGGCATTACCTGCGCGCTAATACCAGCCGACACACCCGGGGTTGAGATCGGCAACCGCCACCTGCCCGTCGGCGCAGTCTTCATGAACGGTCCGACCCGTGGCGAGGACGTCTTTATTCCAATGGACTGGATTATCGGTGGCCAGCAACGCATCGGCCAGGGTTGGCGAATGCTGATGCAAAGCCTGGCAACGGGACGTGCAATTTCACTACCCTCGTTGGGGGTCGCAGGGGGCAAGATGGCCTCAATGCTGACCGGGGCATATGCCAGGATCCGGACCCAGTTCAATGTGCCCATCGGCTATTTTGGTGGCGTTGAAGAGCCACTTTGCAGGATTGGCGGACGTACATACCGCATGGATTCGGCACGCAGGCTGACATTGATCGCACTGGACCAGGGTGAAAAGCCCGGCGTGCTTTCGGCCATCAATAAATACCAGCAAACCGAAAGCATGCGCCAATGCATTCTTGACGCCATGGATATACATGGCGGCAAAGGCATCATCCAGGGCCCCAATAATTACCTTGCAAGGGCTTACCAGGCCCTGCCGATATCCATCACTGTTGAAGGTGCCAATATATTGACCCGCTCAATGATAATTTTTGGCCAGGGTATTATCCGGGCGCACCCCTGCCTGCTGAAAGAAATGATGGCAGTAACCGGCATCGCCAATAGTCAGGCGCGACGTGTTTTTGACAATGCCCTGTTTGAACACATCGGCTACACCACCAGCAACCTGGTCCGGAGCCTGTTACTGGGATTGACCGGCAGCAGAATGACACCGGCGCCTGTACGCGGCCCGCATGCCGGCTACTACCGGTCGTTGACACGCTTTAGTGCGATGTTTGCGTTCATCTCGGACACAGTGATAATACTGCTGGGCGGCAAGTTCAAATTCAGGGAAAAACTCTCCGGCAGGTTGGCAGATGCACTCATACACCTGTACATGGCCAGCGCCATGCTGAAACGATTTGAGGATGATGGCCGTCCGGAAAACGACCTGCCTTTGCTCATCTGGGGCATGGATGACAGCCTGCTCAAAATTCAGCAGAGTTTGCTGGGGGTACTCAGAAACTACCCGGTTCCGGTGCTGGGTCGATTGCTGTGCTGGCTGGTGTTTCCGCTCGGGCTACCCTGCAAAGGCCCGTCTGACAAGACCGTCAAGGCGGTGGCCCAACTGTTGCTTAATGAAAACGAATCCCGTGACCGCTTGATCGAAGGCATATATATTTCTGATAAAGACGATGCAACCGGGCGGGTTCACAAGGCATTTCACCTGGTGCTGGAAGCCGCACCGGCTGAACGCGCGATCAAAAACGCATTGAAAGAAACGGTTAATTTTGAAAACTATGAAGGCCTGGTCAGACGCGCCAGTCAAAGCGGTGTGATCACTGAAGAACAAGCGACCATGGTCCGTCTTGCCCAGCAAGCCAGTGCCAAAGTGATCGCCGTTGATGAATTTCCTTTTGATCGAACTGAAGCATTGGCCAATCTGGCAACGGCAAAAAGCACTGCGGAACAAATGCGACAGGCGATTAAACCTTAAGAAACTTGCAAATATCCTGTTCCAAAGCCATGCCATCTGCATAGCCAAGATCAATTAATTCGCCACAATAAGCTGACTCAAACAGCAGATAGCTGGCCATGCGCCAATCTCTGCCCCAGCCACCCAGGGTACGCAATAATATCCGCACACTGCGTGGTATCTCGTGTACGTGCGCCTGGGTGATATGCCGTAAATCCTTGCTGGGTTTAATCACCAGGCTGTCAATATTGATCAGGCCTGTCTGGCCACGTTGGTCTTCCGGCACCAGTTTCAGAGTCCTGTTGATGCGCTCCATACGCTCCAGATCGGCATTGAGCGTATCCATGAAAATGGTATCCATCAGGTAACCGCCGATTTCACCTGCAGATGGATACTCAGCTGGACTCTCGGGCGGCGGATCCGGTTTCTCATCGCGTGTGCCGATCACCAGGATCCTGTTTGCGCCGAGATGAATCGCCGGGCTGAGGGGGGCGACCAGGCGCATACCGCCATCACCAAAATACTCGTTGCCAATTCGTTCGGCAGGGAAAATGAACGGCAAGGCAACCGAAGCCAGCAAATGGCTAAGCTGCAATTTGGTTGCCCGCCCCCTGCGACGCGGCCTGTCCCAGCCACTGACCTGCCGCTGAGCCTGGAAATAACTGGTCGCGCCCGCACTGGTATAACCCGATGCCGTCACCGCCACTCCGCGTAATGCACCCTGGTCCAATGCGGTTTGAATGCCATCGAGTTGCAATGTCCGTTGCAGGAACTTGCGTAGCGGAGTGTTATCCAGAAAAGCCTTTGGGTTGCCGGCAATCAAACCACCGGATAGCAAGGTAACAGCAAAACGCATTCCTGACTGCAGCATTGTCCATGCATCGGTCCGGTAGACACGTTCGCATCGCATGCTGCGCCAGAAGCGCTCCAGCCGTTCGACCCCAAGTGAAAACTCATGTGCATGGCTCGCCATAACCACCGCATTAAGCGCACCTGCCGAGGTGCCGCATATAACCGCAAACGGATTACGCGCACTACCGCGCAATTCATTAATGGCCTTGAGTACACCAACCTGGTAAGCGCCACGCGCGCCGCCACCGGGCAAAATCAGAGCTGTACACCGGGTCGTTGTATTTTGCATAGTGGGATACTTCCATGAATCAGGCGTTAAATCCATAACTACTGTGCAAACTCCGGACCCTTGGTGAAATGTTCGGGCTAAAGCTGAAGCAATTCAGCTATTATCCGTACCTCAAGTGTTAAGCTGAAGGTGGATCCACGGTCTCGGATTTGAATAAAATGGAAATGAAACTGGAAAACAGGCATTGCAGGCCTTGTGAAGGCAATGGCGAAGCTCTGCAGCATGAAGATGCGATACAGTATCTGAAGCAGATTGCAGGCTGGAAACTGGCTGAGGACGGCGCCAGTATTGTGCGCAAACTCAAGTTCAGGGACTTTTCAGGCACAATGTTGTTCATCAATGCTATGGCTTATGTAGCCGAGCAACAGGGCCACCACCCTGATTTTTCAGCCGGTTACAATTACTGCGAAATCCGCTATACCACGCATGCTATCAACGGCCTCTCCGAAAATGACTTTATCTGCGCAGCTAAAATCAACAATCTGCTGGAGTCCTGAACCGTGACTGACATTTCTTTGCAGAAACCTTCGCCAGCCACCAACCGCAAAGAACGTTTGCAGCAGGCTGTCGACACCGTGAACCAAATTATCATGGGCAAGGAGCAGCAGGTAAAACTGGCGTTCAGCTGCCTGCTGGCCCGTGGCCACTTGCTGATCGAAGATTTACCCGGTGTCGGCAAGACCACGCTGGCCCATGCACTGGCAACCGTCATCGGCGCACGCTACCAGCGTATTCAATTCACCAGCGACCTGTTACCTGCTGACATTCTCGGCATTTCGATTTACCGGCGTGACCTGGAAAAATTTGAATTCCATCCGGGACCGATTTTCGCCGAATTGGTACTGGCCGACGAGGTCAACCGGGCCACACCGAAGTCACAAAGCGCGTTGCTCGAAGCCATGGCGGAGGGACAGGTCACCATAGAAGGTGAAACCCATATTCTACCGAAGCCGTTTTTCGTTATCGCCACTCAGAATCCGTTGGACCTGGCCGGAACTTTCCCGTTGCCTGACTCCCAGCTTGACCGCTTCTTATTGAGTATTTCACTGGGCTATCCCGATCCGAAGATTGAGCGTGAACTACTGACCGCGCGGGATCGTGCCCTGGTGCTGCAGGACACGCGGCCTTCACTGCACCCTGAAGATATCATACAGCTTACGGAAGACTGCCGGAAAATACATGTCAGTGAAGCGCTGCTGGATTACGTCCAGGCGCTGCTGGCTGAAACCCGTAACGGTCGCTGGTTTGAGAGCGGTCTTTCACCCCGTGCGGGTATTGCACTGCTGCAATGCAGCAAGGCCTTTGCCTTTCTTGACGCACGGGATTTTGCAATTCCGGAAGATGTCAAAGCCGTGTTTCCGGCGCTCGCACATCACCGCATGACTGTCCCGCATGGGATGGAGAGTTCAGTTAAAAAGCAAGTTGCCGACTTGCTGAGCCAGGTTGCCATTCCTTAACCAGGCCGATGGCGACGCCGGCTCGAGCGCAGGGACGCATGTCTCTTAAAGACACCATCGCGAACCGCATCAAGCAACGTGTCCGCTCCAAACGCGGGCCGTTAACACCCCCTTTTGAGCTGGAGTACCGGCACATATTCGTATTGCCAACCAAATTCGGCCTGGGCTTCGGCTTTATGCTGATATTCATGGCACTGGGCGGGCTGAATTTCAACAACAACATGGCACTGATGCTGGTGTTTTTACTGGGCACCATCGCACAAATGACCTCGCTGATCGCTTACCGCAACCTGATCGGATTAAAAATCGACAACGTTTTCTGCGAACCGGTTTTTTGTGGTGAACCGGTACTTTTCCAGGTTTTTATCAGTAATAACGGCAATCGCCAGCGTTTTGCTGTTCAGGCTGCTTTTTCTGCACCACAGGATTGCAGGGACTTCAACCTCCACAGCAGTGAAGCCATGCACCTTACCCAGCCGACGGTCAAACGCGGCTGGCAGGAAATGCCGACTTTCAGGCTGGAAACACGTTTCCCCCTGGGGCTGTTCAAAGCCTGGTCGTGGATATTTCCACACAGCCGCTGCCTGGTTTATCCGGCACCTGCCAGGCATGCGCCACCATTACCCAAGACCGGTCGGGGTGAGTCCGGCCCGGCCCGCAAAGGTGAAGGCGATCAGGTACATGGACTACGCAAATACCAGCCCGGTGACTCCATCCAGCGGGTGGCCTGGCGGGCCAGCGCACGCCATGGTGTGCTTTACAGCCTGGAGATGGAAACGCCAAGGGAGGAAGCCTGTGAACTGGACTGGGATATATTGAGCGGTGTTGATGTGGAAACCAGGCTATCAATACTGACAGCCTGGGTTATCGCAGCAGACCGCAAACAACTTGTCTACAGCTTGAATATCCCCGCTGAACAGGTGGCGGCCAACAGCGGCGCCAATCACCGCGCAAAATGCCTTGAATTGCTGGCGCTGTTTAACGCATGAACAAGCCCGGCATAAACATGCTCAACCGCCTTGGGATCCTGTGGGTAATTGCCACACTGTGTATCAGCATGTTCCCTCAGTTGCTCAATATGCCAACCCATCTTGTGCCGATTACACTGCTGCCAATTGCCTGGCGCCTGTTGGCCGAATTCCGTCACTGGAAACCCATGCCGATGGTTTTGCGGATTGTCGCGACTACCATAACTGTCACTGCCCTGGTACTTACATTTGGTGGATTAATTGGCAGGAGTGCAGCAGTCAGTCTGCTTGTTCTGATGCTGTCATTGAAGCTGCTTGAGACCTTCAGTATTCGCGATGCACGCATAGTCGCCAGCCTGAGCCTGTTCCTGTGTGCGACACAGTTTCTGTTTTCCCAGGGTATCCCGATGATTATTTACAGCATCGCCTGCCTGCTCAGTGCACTGATCGCGTTAATGTATCTGCACCGGCGCGAAGCCTTTGAAAACCTGCGCGAAGCCCCCGATACCGGCCGTAATATTTTCACCGAACTGAACTTTGGTGTGCGTCTGATGGTATTGGCTTTACCGGTCGGCCTGGCCTTGTTCATGCTTTTCCCGCGCTGGGGCAGTCCCTTGTGGGGGGTGCCGGAAAATGCGCTGGACGCGCGCTCAGGCCTTTCAGATTCGATGACACCAGGCAGCATCCAGGGACTCTTCATGGATGACTCACCCGCCTTCCGTGTATCGTTTGAAACCGGCCTGCCCAGGCACAGCGAGCTGTATTGGCGCGGCCCGGTATTCTGGGACTTCGATGGACGCTCCTGGAATGTCAGCTATCTGAGCCGCAATTTACGGGCTGAAAGCAAGCCGGAAATGGACCGGGCGTTGTACCGGTATGAAGTACAGATGGAGCCCACCGAACAACGCTGGTTATTTGCACTGGACTACCCGACCCTGGTGCCCAGGGGCACTCACCTGAGTATGGATTATCAACTGATTGCAAACCGCCCGATCACACAACTTCGCAATTATTCGATGGCTTCCGACCCGCGTTTCACGGATAGTCCAACGCTGAAACAGACCCTGTTCAGGGCAGCCCTTGAACTGCCTGCCGGATTCAATCCCAGGACCGCAGAAATGATTGCCGGCTGGCGTTCTGAAGCCAACAGTGATACCAGTATCGTCCAGCGTGCACTGGCGTATTTCAATCAGCAGAACTTCCATTACACCCTTAACCCGCCGCTGCTGAGCAGACATACGGTAGACGAATTCCTGTTCAGCACCCGCCGCGGATTTTGTGAACATTATGCATCTGCTTTTACCGTCATGATGCGAATGGCCGGTATTCCTGCGCGGATTGTTACCGGCTACCAGGGCGGTTGGTACAATGATCTTGGGTCCTATATGCTGGTCAGGCAATCCGATGCCCATGCATGGTCGGAGGTATGGATCAGAGGTTCGGGCTGGACACGTATCGATCCGACCGCAGCCGTGGCGCCGGATCGGGTCGAACGGGGCTCGATCAATTCGCTGGCGCAACGCAGACACATGCTGGATTTTGAGTGGCTGAGAAATGCAAGAAATACTTTTGATCTGTTGCAACGGGGCTGGAATACCTGGGTCGTTGCTTTTGACTCGGTAAAACAATCCCGGTTGTTTGCCGGATTCGGCTGGGGTTTATTTGATTCCACCAAGCTGGTTATCGCCATGATTGCTGCCGTTCTGGTCGCTGTAGCAGCCAGTTACCTGCTGCTGCCGCTGGTACTGAAATTCCGCTCTTCGCGCAACCAGGACCCATTGTTGCGCCTGTGGCAAAAATTCATCAGGAAGCTGGACAAGGCAGGCTTCGCAGCGCAGCCTTCCATGGGACCAAGGGAGCTTGCAAGCATGGCCAGCGGTCAGCTAAAGTGCGCGGATGATGGAATAAGCCGGATTGCTGAGCTGTACATACTGTGCCGCTATTCGTCGCTGGTCTGTAACGAGTCTGAACTGGCAGAACTGATCAGGAATTTTCATCCGCAACAGGCGTCATAGCAATACCGGAATCCCGGCAAACAGTACCTGCCGGAGCATGAACACCAAACACTTCAGGTTCAAAGATGTCAGAATTTAACGGTTTCCCAAAAGACTTCTTCAATTTCTTCAACGAACTTAAAAAAAATAACAACCGTGAATGGTTTGCTGACAACAAACCCCGCTATTACGACTCCGTCGTCAACCCGATGGGTGAGTTCATTGTTGCCATTGCGCCGCAGCTGCAACGCATCTCACCTTATTACAATGCAGACCCCAGACCACATGGCGGTTCGATGTTCCGTATTTACCGGGACACACGGTTTTCCAGGGACAAGACACCGTATAAAACCCACGCCGCCTGCCATTTCCGCCACCAGGCCGGGCGCGATGCGCATGCGCCCGGCTTCTATGTCCACATAGAAACTGACGGCATTCATTTTGGCGGTGGGGTTTGGCTTCCAGCGGCAAAACAACTGGGCCTGATACGGGAATTTATTGCCGATAACCCTTCTGCCTGGGAAAAGCTGACAAAATCTGCAGCCATCAAAAAAGCAGGCGGCATCCAGGGTGACTCCCTCAAGCGCCCGCCGCGGGGCTACGCTCCGGATGCACGGCATATGGATGACCTGAAGCGCAAGAGCTTTTACCTGATGATTGAGGCCGATGCAGAGCTCGCACTTAGCCCCGCATTGGTAAACGAAACCACCAGGGCCTTCCGAGCTGCTGCCAAACTCAACCGGTTTGTTGCCGATGCGCTGGAGTTGCCTTTCTGATGGCCGCGATTGTTGAACCTCGTGTGAACCTGAAACAAATCGCGAGCAGCAAGCTGCTCCCTCCTACAAACCGTTCCGTTAATTTCATAGTCTCTTCGTAAATCCGAACCGTTCCGTTAATTTCATAGTCTCTTCGTAAATCCTGGAGGTTTTTGAATATATGCAAACGTTGAATAATCCCACCCGGAATTACGAAGGTTCTATCATGCTGACGGAACCTTTCGTAGGAGGGACGAGCTTGCTCGTCGCGATTAGCCTTGAATATGCACAAAATCCTGTATATATTTACAGTACCAGACACAAGGTGCCGCCATGAACCAGAAACCGTTAACCAAACGTCAAAAGGAAGTTCTTAACTTTATATCTGATCATATTGATTCTATTGGATTTCCTCCGACCAGAAATGAATTATCGAAGCACTTCGGCTTCCGTTCACCCAATGCTGCGGAAAGCCATTTACGTATGCTCGAGCGCAAGGGCATGATCCGTATCGAAGCGGGGCACTCCCGAGGTATCACGCTGACTGTCCTGTCCCGTTCTCACCTGCCCACAGCTAAAACCCGACACGCACCACTACCATTGATCGGCCGGGTGGCAGCCAACAGCCCGATACTGGCGCAGGAAAACATCGAGCGCGAGTACCGTGTGGATCCGTCACTGTTCTCCCCCCGGCCGCATTATCTGTTGCGGGTTGAGGGCCACAGCATGCGTGATGCCGGTATTCTGGATGGCGATCTACTCGCCGTACACCGCACACCGGTAGCAAGACAGGGACAAATCGTAGTTGCACGGCTGGGAGATGAGGTGACGATCAAGCGCTTTGAACGTCGCGGACACAAGGTTCGTCTGTTACCTGATAATCCGGATTTTGAGCCTATTCAAATCGATTTGCGCAAGCAGGCGCTGGTTATCGAAGGCCTGGGTGTAGGCATTGTACGGCCTCGCCTGGCCAGTGTTCACAAGCCCCGGTGACTGCAGATATAGCTTCATTGACCCGCCGTGGATACCCTACCCGCCTCCCCTGCTGCGTTGCGCTTGCAACTCACAGTGGATGATGACGCCCTGCAGATCAGGGTATTGAAATGCCGTGGTCACAGACCGGCTTCAGTCATACGCATCCGCCGGTCACAGTTGCTTCAGCCCTTGATGCCACCTTTGGTGAGCTCAAGTGGGTTCAATAAACGCTCCAGCTCAGCATCAGAGAGCCCGGTGGTTTCCCGGGCCACATCACAAATCGGGCGGCCTTGCTTGTAAGCCTGCTTGGCGGTAGCTGCACCGGCCTCATAACCAATCACAGGGTTGAGTGCCGTCACCAGGATCGGGTTGCGTTCCAGCACGCGGTTGATGGTATCGGTATTCACACTGAAGCCGCTGATGGCGGAATCAGCCAGCAAGCGACTGGAGCTGGCCAGTATGGCAATACTCTGCAACAGGTTATGTGCAATGACCGGCAACATGACATTGAGCTGAAAGTTACCGGCCTGGCCACCGATGGTAATGGTAGCGTCGTTGCCAATGACCTGGGCGCACACCATGCAAACCGCTTCCGGTATAACCGGGTTTACTTTACCGGGCATGATTGAAGAACCGGGCTGTAAAGTCGGTAAGACAATCTCACCGATACCCGCCAGTGGGCCGGAGTTCATCAAGCGCAAATCGTTGGAGATTTTCATCAGGCTGCAGGCCAGTGTCTTGAGTTGGCCGGACAATTCCACCGCAGCATCCTGCGAGCTGATGCCCTCAAAGTAATTGTCTGCAGAGGCAAAGCCAAAACCTGTAGATTCCGTCAGTGCAGCCGCAACGCGTGGGCCAAATTCAGGATGAGTGTTAATGCCTGTACCGACCGCAGTGCCTCCCTGGGGTAGCTGATTGATCCGTTGTAAGGCACTTTCAATACGGCTGATGTTCGATTGAATCTGTTGTGACCAGCAGGCGAGCTCCTGGCTGAATGTCACCGGCATCGCATCCATCAGGTGCGTGCGGCCGGTCTTGACGACATCTTTGAGCGTATCTGCTTTTTGCTCCAGCACCTTGCGCAAATGCCGCAATGCCGGCAACAGCGCCTGGTGGGTCTCAAGACAGGCACTGACCTGGATAGCGGTCGGGATCACATCGTTGGAGCTTTGACCCATGTTGACGTGGTCATTGGGGTGTACCTTTGTGCCCGCCTGACCGGCAAGACGGGCAATGACCTCATTCACGTTCATATTGCTACTGGTGCCCGAGCCAGTCTGAAAAATGTCGACCGGGAAATGCGTATCAACAGCTCCGGCAGAAACCTTAGCAGCCGCTGTGAGGATGGCTGCCGTGAGATCGTCATCCAGCAGACCAAGATCATTATTGACTGTCGCAGCGGCGGACTTGATCAAACCCAGCGCACGAATCAAGGCCGTCGGCATCGGGATACCCGAGATCGGAAAATTATTCACCGCACGTTGCGTTTGCGCCCCCCACAAAGCATCCACCGGTACCTGTAATTCACCCATCGTATCGCTCTCAGTCCGGGTTTCAGTCATCGCCTGCGCTCCATAGCCAAAACTGCATTGATATCCAAGTCCTCATTATAGGCTCACAGCAGTGTCAGTGGTATTATGACGCAGCCTTAATCAGAGCCAAAAAAACATGCAACTTTCTTCCCTGACCGCCGTTTCCTCTGTCGACGGGCGTTACGCGGAACACACTGCCGGCCTGCGTGAGATTTTCAGTGAATACGGACTGATCCGTTACCGCGTCATGGTGGAGATTCGCTGGTTCCAGGCACTGGCCGACTGCGATGATATTCCACAGCTATCCGCGCTCAGCGAATCTGCCAATGCTTACCTTACAGACCTGCTGGAAAATTTTGGACTCGAAGCTGCTCAACGGGTTAAAGCCATTGAGGCCACCACCAGCCATGATGTCAAAGCAGTCGAGTATTATCTGAAAGAATGTTTTGCGCAACACCAGGAACTTCAGACCCGGTCTGAATTCCTGCACTTTGCCTGCACTTCAGAAGACATCAATAACCTCGCCTATGCACTAATGCTGAACGACGCCCGTCAGCAAGTCTTCCTGCCTGTGTTTGCGGAAATCGAGGGGCTGTTAAGTTCCAAAGCAGGCGAGTATGCCGAACTGTCCATGCTGTCACGCACACACGGTCAAACGGCATCACCCACTACGCTGGGTAAAGAATTCAGCAACGTCATCGCACGTCTGCAACGCCAGGCTAAGCTGTTTGAACAGCAACCTATACTGGGCAAGATCAACGGTGCAGTTGGTAATTTCAATGCCCATATCACGGCCTGTCCACAAGTTGACTGGCCTGAATTTACGCGGGAATTTGTCCAAACACTGGGGCTTGAATGGAACCCATGGACAACCCAGATCGAACCGCATGACTGGATGGCGGAGATCTTCCACACCCTGAGTCGTTACAACACGGTATTGATTGATCTTTGCCGTGATATCTGGGCTTATATTTCTATCGGCTATTTCAGCCAGAAAACCATGGCTGGCGAAATCGGCTCATCCACCATGCCGCATAAGGTCAACCCGATCGACTTTGAAAATGCAGAGGGTAACCTCGGCGTTGCCAATGCCCTGCTGGGCCATCTCGCAACCAAGCTTCCGGTCTCGCGCTGGCAACGTGATCTGACCGATTCAACAGTACTGAGAACCATCGGCAGTGCTGCCGGCCACGCTGTGATTGCCTACACATCCCTGCTCAAAGGACTTGCGAAACTGCAGGTCAATGAAGCCAGGCTGGCCCAGGACCTCGACAACAGCTGGGAAGTCCTGGCTGAGCCGATACAGACCGTGATGCGTTTGTATGGAATCGAAAACGCTTACGAACAACTCAAGGCGCTGACCCGGGGCAAAGCCATCAGTGCCGTGGTGCTGGCCGAATTTGTGCAGGCCCTGGACATTCCCGCACAAGCCAAACGGCAACTGCTGGATCTGACCCCTGCCGGCTATACCGGCAATGCCGCTGAAATGGCCCGCTGCGGGCCTGATTTACCGGTTGGTGATGATTGATGAGCGCCCTACTGGGGTCGCACAGTTCCTGGCTGACGTAAGCTAAAGAACCATCAGCGGTTATGAAAGGTTCTCTGACCATCGTTGAACAGTTATAATGGCGGGCTTTCCGTCACCTGATTAAACTCACAAGGTATTGGAATCGTGAGCTCAACCCTCGAGCAGCTATACCAGTCTTCACATCTTTATGCCGGCAACGCGCCCTATATTGAAGCGTGGTATGAGTCGTGGCTGGAAGACCCGTGCAGTGTGCCTGAACAATGGCGTCAATACTTTGATTCCCTGCGCTCTGGGGACGAGGCTGAAAGCAGTCCTCCAGAAGTCGGTCATCATCAGGTCGGCGCGCGTTTTGGCCAACTGATTCGTCAGAAAAGTTACCGTGGCAACGGTCACCAGGATGCCGGGATCCCAGCCAGCATCGAATTTACCGACCACAAGCAGGCCGGTGTGTCACGGCTGGTCAATGCCTATCGTATCCGCGGGCATGAACTCGCCAGGCTCGATCCGCTGGGCAGGGCCCATCATGGGCCGGTTGCGGATCTCGAACTGGCTTTCCACGATCTGGACAGCTCTGATCTTGAGCACGAGTTTGATACCGGATCTCTTGCTGCACCCCCGCGTATGAAGCTGGCCGATATCCTGGCTTTGTGTAAACGTGTTTATTGCCAAAGCATCGGCGTTGAATATATGCATATCGTTGACACCGTCAAACGTGACTGGCTGCGGCAAAGACTGGAAGGTTCACAAGGCTTTTACGCTGTCGATGATGCAGAACGGCTGCGTATTCTACACATGCTGACCGCCGCCGAGGGGCTGGAAAAATACCTGCACACGCGTTACGTGGGGCAAAAACGCTTCTCGTTGGAAGGCGCAGACAGTCTGATCCCGCTGTTACATGAAACCATACTCTACGCCGGTGCCAGCGGTGTGGAGGAAGTGGTCATCGGCATGGCCCACCGCGGGCGCCTGAACGTGCTGGTCAATATCCTCGGCAAGTCACCTTGCATGCTGTTTGATGAGTTTGAAGGCAGGCATGGCAACAAAAACCCGAACCGTCCCGGCGACGTTAAATACCACCTTGGCTTTGCCTCGGATATCCAGACAACGGGTGGCCGGGTGCACATGGCACTGGCATTCAACCCGTCACACCTGGAAATTATCGATCCGGTGGTACTGGGCTCCGCCCGTGCACGCCAGGTCCGGCGCGGCGATGACAGTCACGACAAGGTCATGCCCATCCTGATTCACGGCGATGCTGCTTTCTCCGGCCAGGGTGTGGTCATGGAACTGTTTCAGATGTCCGAGGTACGGGGCTTTGCGGTTGGCGGCAGCCTGCATATTATTATCAATAACCAGATCGGCTTTACCACCAGCAAGCTCGAAGACTTACGCTCAACCCTGTATTGCACCGCGATCGCCAAGATGGTGCATGCGCCGATTTTTCACGTCAACGCCGATGACCCGGAAGCGGTCCATCACGTGATGAAGATTGCCTGCGATTTCCGTCGTCGATTCAAGCGCGATGTTGTCATTGACCTCATCTGTTACCGCAAACTCGGCCACAACGAGGCCGATGAGCCGGCGGTCACACAGCCAATGATGTACAAGATCATTCGTGGCATGAAAACCACCCGGCAGAAATATGCCAGCGACCTGCTGCGCCGCAAAATCATAGCGCCTGGCTTGCCGCAGAAACTAATGGATGAATATCGCCGGCGTCTTGATGATGGCGAACAGGTAGCGGATGTCCAGTCGCATCCACGCAGCAATGAGTACGCTGCTGACTGGCATAGTTTCGAACGCGATACTGATTTAAGTGCCAGTGCGATAGAGACCGGCATGGACATCACGAAAATTTCTGCCCTGGCAGAACAAATGACCCGCTTGCCGGATGGCTTTGAACTGCATCCGCGGGTAAAAAAGATTATCCAGGACCGGCAGAAAATGGCACGCGGTGAATTGCGCCTCGACTGGGGCTTTTGTGAAACGGTCGCTTATGCCAGCCTGATCAGCAACGGCATCAATTTGCGCCTGGTGGGCCAGGATTCCAGCCGCGGTACCTTCTTCCACCGCCATGCTGTGCTGCATAACCAGCTTGATGGTGCGGAACTGACGCCACTGGCAGACATCAATCCGGATGTGAATGTCGCCATCATCGACTCGCTGCTTTCCGAGGAGGCCGTCACCGGCTTCGAGTATGGCTATGCCACCGCAGCACCTGGAACCCTGGTTATCTGGGAAGCACAATTCGGAGATTTCGCCAATGGTGCCCAGGTTGTCATCGACCAGTTTCTGACCTCCGGTGAAGCCAAGTGGGGACGTCTGTGCGGGCTGGTGATGTTCCTGCCACACGGTTACGAAGGCCAGGGTCCGGAGCACTCCAGTGCCCGCCTGGAGCGCTTCATGCAACTGTGTTCCAACGACAACATCCAGGTCTGTATACCTTCAACGCCCGCGCAAATGTTCCACATGATACGCAGGCAAATGATGATGCAGACACGCAAGCCATTGATTGTCATGACACCCAAAAGCCTGCTCAGGAACAAGGCTTCCACCTCCACACTGGAAGAACTGGCCAGCGGTGGTTTTCAGATTGTCATCGATGATCCGGTCGTGACTGACAAGACGCAGGTCAAACGAGTCGTGTTGTGCTCAGGAAAGGTCTATTACGACCTGGCTGAGGCACAGGCCGCCAGCGGACAGCAAGACATTGCAATCGTGCGTATTGAACAGCTCTACCCAATCCCGCATGAACAACTGACCGCCGTACTGCAAAGCTACCCCGTTTGTCACGAGATTGCCTGGTGCCAGGAAGAACCGCAGAACCAGGGTGCCTGGTACCAGAGCAGGCATAATCTGCTCGCCAGTATGCGGACGGGACAAACACTTTATTACACCGGACGGCCGAGTTCGGCTTCGCCTGCAGTGGGTTATTATTCCGTACACATGGAAGAACAGAAAGCCCTGGTCAGCGAAGCCATCAGCGTGGGCGCCGGACTAAGACAGTAAAACCACCAGGATTAAAGACCAACAATGAGTACAGAAGTCAAAGTTCCTCTGTTGCCAGAGTCCGTTGCTGACGCAACGATCGCTGTGTGGCACAAACAACCCGGTGACACCATTTACCGCGACGAAAACCTGGTTGATCTGGAGACCGACAAGGTGATACTGGAAGTACCCTCCCCGGTTGACGGCGTGATCAGGAAAATCGTGCGCGCTACTGGCGAGATCGTTAACAGTGGTGATTTGCTTGCCGTCATTGAGGAAGGCCCTGTTGAGCCCCCCCCGGATTCAACCAATGCGGCGGCGGCACAGAGCTCTGCGGGCACCGCGGCAATCTCTGCCCCTGCTGTACAGGCTGCAAAGCTCAGTCCGGCCGCGTGGCGCGTTGCCGAGGAACAGCAGGCTGATGTCAGCCAGCTCACCGGAAGCGGTCGCGGCGGTCGCATTACCAAGGGCGATGTGATTAATTATGTGCGCCATGGCGCACCCACAGGACCACGCCCTGAAGAACGCGTCAGGATGACCCGGCTGCGCTCGCGTGTTGCCGAGCGCATGAAAGAAGCACAAAACACGGCCGCGATTCTGACCTCCTTCAACGAGGTAGACCTGCACGCCATTATGGATCTGCGCAGGAAGTACAAGGAAGCATTCCAACAAGAACACGGTGTCAAACTTGGGCTGATGTCCTTTTTTGTTAAAGCCGTTTGTGACGCCTTGCGTAAATACCCCATCGTCAACGCTTCGCTGGAAGGCAATGAAATCGTTTATCACGGTTTTCAGGATATCGGGATTGCCGTGTCGACGCAGCGCGGCCTGCTGGTGCCGATATTGAAAAATGCCGAACACATGTCACTGGCAGATATTGAGCGCGGCATCCGCGAATTTGCGGGCAAGGCACGCGATGGCAGTATTGCGCTGGAAGATTTACAGGGTGGAACATTCACCATCACCAATGGCGGAACGTTTGGTTCCCTGCTCTCTACCCCCCTGCTCAACCCACCGCAGAGCGCGATCCTCGGCATGCACGCCATCAAGGACCGCCCGGTCGTCGTCGAAGGTGCAATCCTTGCCCGGCCGATGATGTATATCGCCCTGAGTTATGACCACCGGATTATTGACGGCAAGGAGGCGGTGTTGTTCCTTGTTGCGGTGAAAGAAACACTTGAATACCCGGCACGCTTGCTGCTCGGTCTCTGACAGGAATCCACATGACAAAGAATGGCATGACAGAAAAATTTGATGTAATCGTAATTGGTGGTGGCCCGGGCGGCTATGTTGCCGCGATCCGGGCTGCACAACTGGGTCTGAGTGCCGCCTGTATCGACCTGGGCACCGGTAAAGACGGCAAAGCGGCGCTGGGCGGTACCTGTCTGAACGTGGGTTGCATACCGTCCAAGGCATTGCTGGACAGTTCCAGGCACTATCACCACCTGCAACATGACTACGCGGCACATGGCATCAGTGTCCGTGATGCCAGTATGAATATCAAAACAATGATTGCCCGTAAAGACGCCGTGGTCAGCAAGCTCACCGGTGGTGTTGCCGCTTTGTTCAAGGCCAACAAAGTGAAGCAATTTCATGGGCGGGGTCGCTTGCTGGCAAACCGCCAGGTTGAGTTCACAGCACACGCAGCAAAAGAACCGATAATGCTCGAGGCGGATAACATCATCCTGGCAGCCGGTTCAGTGCCGATCGCCATACCTGATGTCGAATACGATGATAAGTACATCATCGACAATGCCGGCGCGCTGGACCTGACCGAAGTGCCGCAACGCCTCGGTGTCATTGGTGCCGGTATCATCGGCCTGGAGCTGGGCTCAGTCTGGCAGCGGCTCGGCGCTGAAGTCACGCTGCTCGAAGCTCTGCCAGCGTTCCTGACAACAGCGGACCAGGACATAGCCAAACAAGCTGCGCGCTTGTTTAAGAAACAGGGTCTGGATATCCGCCTGGGCACGCTGGTCAAGTCAGCCACTGTTGCCGGGGGTGTAGTCAAAGTAAGGCTGGAAGATAAAAACGGCGAAAGCGAAATGAGCTTTGACCGGCTGCTGGTGGCCGTCGGCAGAAAACCCTACAGCGAAGGCCTGCTGGGCGAAGACAGTGGTGTAGAGTTAAATGAACGCGGCCAGATCAGTGTTAACGAAAAATCGCAAACCACCGCTGCGGGTGTCTGGGCTGTCGGTGATTGCGTGCGCGGACCGATGCTGGCCCACAAGGCATCTGAAGAAGGCATTGCGGTGGCAGAATTAATTGCCGGCAAAGCAGCTCATATCCACTTCGATACCGTGCCCTGGGTCATCTACACCGATCCGGAAATCGCATGGGTGGGTAAAACCGAGCAGCAGTTGAAAGAGGAAGGCATTGCCTACCGATCCGGATCTTTCCCGTTTGCGGCCACTGGGCGCGGTCTTGCCATGGGCGATGCCGCAGGCCTGGTCAAAATGCTGGCCGATGAAGAGACGGATGAAATCCTCGGTGTACACATCATCGGCCCCAACGCATCTGAACTCATCGCGGAATGTGTGGTTGCGATGGAATTTCATGGTGCCGCTGAAGACCTGGCGCGTATCGTACACGCCCACCCGACCCTGTCGGAGGCTATTCACGAGGCCGCTTTACATGTCGATAAGCGGGCTATTCACAGGAGCAATTAGATGTCAGCCCTACCCACCACATTCAAGGCATTCCGCATCCACAACGATGCCGAAGGTTATCGCTGCGGTATTGAGAACATCGGCATTGAAGATATCAGCGAAGGTGATGTCACTATTCGCGGCGAATGGTCGGGCATCAATTACAAAGATGCCCTGGCGGCCACCGGCAAAGGCCAGATTCTGAAGTCATTCCCGCTGATTGGTGGTATTGATATCGCCGGTGAAGTTATTGCTTCGGAATGTGAACGCTATTCACCCGGTGATAAGGTTCTGGTAACCGGCTGCAACCAGTCCGAAACACGTGATGGGGGTTATAGCCAGTACCTGCGGCTTGACAGCAATAGCGTCATCCCCCTGCCCGCCGGGCTGACTACCCGCGAAGCCATGGGAATCGGCACCGCAGGCTTTACGGCTGCACTATCGCTGCTCCGTATGGAAGCGCTGGGCCAGACACCCGGGGCCGGCCCTATCGTGATCACGGGTGCCACAGGTGGGGTCGGCAGTTTCGCGATCGACATCCTGACCCGGGCCGGTTATGAAGTCCATGCCATTACCGGCAAGACAGAACAGTTTGATTACCTTGAGGAACTGGGGGCGCGCCAATGCATATCACGCCACGACCTGTACTGGGGACAAAAACCGATGGAATCGGTGCGCTGGGCCGGTTGTATCGACAATGTAGGCGGTGATATGCTGGCCGGGATTAGCCGGGTTATTGACCTGTGGGGCAATATTGCCGTTTGCGGCATGGCCGGTGGCATTGGCTTGCATGCAACAAATTTACCGATGATATTGCGCGGTGTCAGCCTGATTGGAGTCAGTTCCAACAACACCCCATATGACATCAGAAAAACCCTGTGGGACCGTTTGGCTAATGAGTGGCGGCCACAACACCTCGATTCTATTGTCAGAACCGGGGTTGATCTCGATACACTGGGCGACGCCTTTGACACATTGATGGCTGGCAACTCGCTGGGCCGCATCGTGGTCGACCTTGCATAGCATTGTCGAGATCAGTGCATTTCCCTGCAGAATTGGTGCATAATTGGGCCATCTAAGCCGATAAATCCTGACTTGCTGTTAAGCGCCATAACAGACGCTATTGCAGCCTGAAAATCATTTGTTTTTTTTGAGGAGTTAACATGAGCATTGCTGTTGGTGACCGAATACCTGATTCTGTTTTGACCCAAATGTCAGAACAGGGCCCGCAACCCGTTTCCACCGCTGATTATTTCAGCGGCCGCAAAATCGTCCTGTTTTCAGTGCCCGGTGCATTTACACCCACCTGCTCTGCACAGCACCTGCCGGGATTCGTTGAGCACGTCGCAGATTTTTCAGACAAAGGCATTGATGCCATCGCCTGTATGGCAGTGAACGATGTTTTTGTCATGCACGCCTGGGGCGAAAGTGCAGATGCCGGGGGCATAGACATGCTGGCCGATGGCAATGGTGAATTTGCCGCGGCTTTGGGGCTGGATATGGATGCCTCCGCATTTGGCATGGGCCAGCGATCACAGCGGTTTGCGCTGGTCGCTGATGATGGCGTCGTTACCCAATTGCTGGTTGAAGCACCCGGTGAGTTCCGGGTCAGTTCCGCCGAGTCCGTGCTCAGCATTCTCTGATCTTACCTTTTCCAGTGGGCGCTTCCTGGATGCTTGCATTTGAGTAAAATACTGTATATATATACAGTATGTATTCTGATCCTGCCGCGCCGCACATTATGCTGGATATGCCGTGCGAGACCTTGACAATCGCGCCGCACATCCTTAGTTGATGTGTCGTGGGAGACTGAGAGGCTTCGCGCCGCACATCCATGTGCTCTATCGCGAAGTACCGTTCATCCTGAACATAACCGTACATCCTGTACATAAAATTTGCATTTTGTTTTTATAGTGTTATACTTCACTACAACACTATCGAATTAACGCAATACTGATGAGATACGAAATGCTGAATTCAACACCACATCGCAGATTCCATATCCCCGATAGGCTGGCCATGTTAGCTGCCTTACTGCTGCTGGTCAGCAGTGTCGCGAACTTTAACTCCGAGTCGGAAGTTTATACATCCGGCGCGGATACCAGCCCTGCAGTCAAAGTAGAAAGCACTGACAACGACAGCATAAATGATGCCACTGAACACAAGCGTCGTGGCCTGAACCTCGGGTTCCTGCTTTTCCGCCGCGGATAAGTAAACCAGGCCCAAATATGACAGCCCACTGGAATGACAGCCAGCCTATCTACTGGCAACTGAAAGAGCGCACCATCGCCATGGTCCTTGATGGCACACTGGCAGAAGGTGATGCCCTGCCCTCGGTTCGAACCGTCGCCGCTGATTTCCAACTCAACCCCATAACGGTATCCAAATCCTACCAGGTGCTGGTGGACGATGGACTGGTCGAGAAACGCCGCGGCCTGGGTATGTTTGTCTGCGCAGGTGCGCGGCAACGACTGATGGAAAGTGAGCGACAAAAATTCCTCACTGAAGAATGGCCTGCGATGGTTGTTCGCATCGGGCAACTGGGCCTGGATGTTAACAAGCTACTTCAATCCGCTGCAAAAAAAGAGGATAAATCCTGATGAACTACGTCATTGAAGCGCAAGGTCTGACCAAGCGCTACAAACGCACCATTGCGGTGGATAATATTGACCTGCAAATCCCTGCAGGCCGGATCGTCGGCCTGATCGGCCCGAACGGCGCCGGAAAAACCTCTGCGCTGAAAGCTATCCTCGGACTGACTACCTATGAAGGCAACTTAAGTGTGCTGGGCAAAAGCCCCAGCAAAGACCGGGCAGCATTGATGGAAGAAGTTTGTTTCATTGCTGACGTTGCCGTTCTGCCCCGCTGGATCCGGGTATGGCAATTGATAGAATTGACCGAAAACATACACCCGAAATTTTCCCGCGAGAAATTCCTGCAATACCTGTCTTCAACCAAGATCACTCTGAAGCACAAGGTCAGACAGCTTTCCAAGGGTATGGTGGCGCAGTTGCACCTGGCCATCGTCATGTCGATCGATGCCAAACTGCTGGTGCTCGACGAACCTACGCTGGGCCTGGATATTCTTTTTCGCAAGCAGTTTTATACCAACCTGCTAAACGATTACTTTGACGAACAGCGTACCATTCTGATCACCACCCACCAGGTCGAAGAGATCGAGCACATCCTCAGTGACCTGATATTTATCCAGGATGGCCGCATTGTTCTCAACAGCAGCATGGAAGATATACAGCAAAACTATGTCGAGCTGACGGTTCCGCCTGACAGGGCAGCAACGACCCGCGAATTGCAGCCGATGAACGAGCGTGAACTTTTTGGCCGGCATATTTTCCTGTTCCACAATGCCGACCGCGAGCAACTCAACGCGCTGGGAGAAGTTCGCACTCCCGGCATTGCTGACCTGTTTGTCGCTATCATGAATGGCGGTGGATCATGAACCGTTTAATGGCATTGGTAAAGCGCGAATTCTGGGAAAACAAGGGTGCCTTCCGGACCACACCGCTGGTTATCGGAGGAATCTTCCTTGCCGCCATGTTGATGTTCCTGATCACATTCAATCATTTTGACAATGAATTTCAGTCGCTGAAGGAGTTGCTCCGCTTCATTGCGCAACAGGATGCCGGACTGCGGGCCAGATTCCTCTACGAATCAACCCTTGTGATGTCGATGACTTTTTCAATGGTGCTGGCCTTCGTGGTATTTTTCTATCTGCTGGGGTCTTTATACGATGACCGTAAGGATCGCAGCATCCTGTTCTGGAAATCACTGCCGGCCTCCGACACACTGACACTTGGCTCAAAACTACTTTCAGCCATGATCGTGGCGCCGGTCATATTCTGGATTGTTTACGTCATCACCCACATCGTGATAATGCTGCTGTTTTCCGTGGCCATCATGATGCTGGGCGAAAACCCGTGGACGCTGTTTCTCGGCCTCAGCAACCCTTTCAAGGCCTGGAGCATGGTCTTGCTGAGCTATTTCGCTCAATCCATCTGGGCTCTGCCCCTGTATGGCTGGCTGATGCTGGTATCCGCATTCGCGCCACGTATACCCTTGTTGTTCGCGGTCCTGCCGCCGGTGGTGCTGGGTGTGTTGGAACTGTGGATAGATTTTCTGCATACTTTCACCCTGAGTGACAACCTGTTCGGTCTTTTTGGCCATTGGTTTGCCAACAGCCCGCTGATCATGTCTGCCGACAGCCATGGCAACGACAACTTCGGTGCAGCGCTCGGCATACCGCTCACCAGCGACTTCGACCATCAGGTTACCGTGGCCAACATATTTGACCGGCTTTTCTCCAGCGATATGCTGATCGGCTTGGTGATTGCGGCTGTATTTTTGGCTGGCACATTGTGGTTAAGGCGGCGCGCAACGGAAAGTTGATTCTGTCTGACAGCATGGTGGCTACATATTCACTCTATGGGCCGTGCTACAGTTAATTTTTATGCTTACAAATACAGACAGTAAAAGACCACCCCAGTGGCTGGCCCTGCATTTCCCACAACTGGCAGAGTGTGACCGGCGGGCGGAAGAGGCCTGCCTGCAGCGTCTTGCCGGATGGTGTTACCAATACAGCAGCCTGTTTGGCAATGCTGAAATATTGGCGGAGCGCATAGAGTCCGGCTGGTGGGACGACAACGATTGCCGCAGGGATTATTTTGTTGTGCGGGATCCCGGTGGCAGCACGCTGTGGGCCTTTCATGAATACAAACCGCACCCGGGCTGGTATCTGCATGGCTTATTCGCATAAGCCCGCATAAGTCTATAATGACCCTTCGGCATACAGGCCAAAAAGGCACATGATGAACACACTGGGTAAATTATTCCTTAAGGGGCTGGCCGTTGTCATACCGGTCGCCCTGACGCTGGCCATTTTGTGGTGGATGGCCGCCGGCGCCGAGCGCCTGCTGGGCTCGGTACTAAAATTCACCATGCCCGGTGGCTGGTATGTACCCGGTATGGGACTGGCGTCCGGCCTGGCACTGGTAGTCCTGATCGGCCTGCTGTCCCACGTCCTCATTTTCCAGAAAATATTTCACCTCGGAGATGCGATTTTCAATCGCCTGCCGCTGGTCAAAACCATCTACACCGCCATCAAGGACTTTATCGGCTACCTGAACCCGGATAAAGACAGCAAAATGAGTAAGGTGGTGCTGGTGCAGTTGCCCGGCCAGTCGTTCCAGTTAATCGGCTTCGTTACGCGAGAGCAATTTGACGACCTGCCGTTTACCCCGGCAGCCGAAGACCCGGTTGCCGTGTATATGCCGATGAGCTACCAGATCGGCGGATACACCCTGTTTTTACCACGCAGCGCACTTACACCCATAGACATACCTTTCGAAATGGCCATGCGGCTGGTGCTGACCGGAGGAGTCAGCCAGAAACGGGAAAACGACAACCAGGGCCAGTCAAAAGGGGTCAGGTTGAATTAAATTAAAGATTTTTCAACTTGACCCCTTTTCGGAATTCAACCTGACCCCTTTCATACTTTCATATTCAACTTAAGCGCAGCCAGCAATCCGCGCAGCACCAGGTCGGGTACTACCTGGTCAAACAGGTCGGTATCACCAAACAGGGCCGCAAAACCACCGGTGGCAATCACCTTGGGGTGTTGGCCTGAGAATTCTTCCAGTTTGATGCGCTGCATGATTTCCCGGAGCGCGCCAAGGTGGCCAAAAAACAAGCCCGACTGAATACTTTCAGCCGTGGTACGTCCGAGGCAGATTTCCTTTCGTCTGATTTCAACCGAAGCCAGTTTTGAGGCTCCACTGCCCAGTGCCTGCATGGACATTCTCAGTCCGGGCAGGATAACCCCGCCCATGTAGGTACGTTCTTTACCGATAGCACACAGCGTGGTGGCGGTGCCAAGGTCAACAATAATGAGGTTTTGATTAGGAAATAACCCGACTCCGGCAATGGCATTGGCAATGCGATCCGTGCCTACTTCCAGCGGGTTTCTATACTGAATTTTCAGGCCTGTCTTGGCGCCTGCCTGTAAAATAAACGGATGGATGGCGAAATACTTCTGGCAAGCGGCGGAGATCGCATAAACCATTTCCGGCACCACACTGCACAAGGCGATTTGCCGCACCTGGTCAGGGTCCAGACCATTTTCCCGTAGCACAGAACGGAAAAACAGACCATATTCATCTGAAGACGAGCCTGGCTCAGAAGCTTTGCGGAACGTCAGCAAGACTCGACCAGATTTATATACACCGCCATAGATATGACTGTTTCCCACGTCCAGACATAGCTTCACAAGACTGTCTCCATTAACTTATTTAGTGTTTTAGCCAACACCCCGCTATCCGCACAGTCCACTGGCTTGCACCCCGGTGTGTGCAGGCTGAACGGGTGGTCTGAGTGGCTGATGTCGGTCAGGTCATTGTGTACCACGGCATCGACCCCTGAATGATCGAACAGCTTTTTGACTGCAGCAAGGCGCTGCTGCAGGTCTTCTGTATGGGTTAACTTGAAACCGACCACTTTTATATCCGGGTTTCCAGACCAGGCCCTGATCCGGTCCAGTAATTTTGGGTTGCGTTTAAGACGTAGCAAAAGATCAGATTCTGAGGACAGCTTGCCTGCGTCGATATCCAGGGGCTTGCCCTCATCCGTCTCAATGGAAGCCACGCTGAAGTCGCTGACGGCCGCCGCATGGATGACAATATCGTAGTCACCGGCCTTAAGCAGCGTGCACAACTGGTTTTCAAGCGTTATAAAACTGCTGTAAAGCTCGATCCTGTCAACCCCTGCAGGCCGTACGGCATCGTCGGCACCCAGCCAGGTAACCACGTGCCCCGCAACACTCAGATCACTGGCCAAACGCGATGCCGTGCGGCCAGTGCTCATATTGCCGATATAACGTACCGAATCGATAGGCTCCCGCGTTCCGCCGGCGGTAATAAGAATGCGCTTGCCACAGGCAGGCCGGTCAAATGCCAACAAGCGGTCGAGTGCCAGCAAAATTTCAGCCGGCTCAAGCATCCGGCCTTGCCCGTACTCCCCACAAGCCAGTTCGCCCTTACCAACAGGCAGTACATGGACACCCCATTGTTGCAACCGGTTAACGCTTTCCCGCGTCGCCGGGTAGCACCACATGCGGGTATTCATGGCCGGAACAATAACCATGGGTTTTTCCTGCCCGTAAGCTGCCTGCCATAATGTTGTCACGGCATCATCGGCAATACCGGCTGACAGTTTATTGATCAGGTTGGATGTGGCGGGTGCGGCAATCACGATATCAGCCCACTTACCCAGCAAGATATGCTCCATGGCCTGCCCGGGTGTAAAAACATTGTCAAATACCACTTCGGCCCCCAGTCCCTGCAAAGTGGCAGGACCGATAAATTCAGCCACACTGCGGGTGCAGGCTACACGCACCTTGTGCCCTCGCTTGGTCCACTGCGAGATCAACGATGATGCCTTGGCGCAGGCGATTGAGCCTGACATCAATAACAGTATGTTGGGCCAGACCCGGGTGGGTTCAGATCTGGACATTATCAATCAACCTCGTATTTCCCAGCCGCGCAGCGGCCAGACGACGGTCTGCAATATCCTCAACATAATCCACCTCAAAGCCCTGCCGTATCAGTGTATCCCTGGCCTGTGTGGCTGACTCACTTTGTTTCAACGCAGCATACAAGACCGCTGCTTTTTCCCGTTGCCCCGTATCAAGCCGCTGGTTACGGGAACTCATGGCCAGCCCGTCTGCTTCACGGACCGTCGCACAGGCAATGATATTTACCGGCATAAAAAAAGCCGCTGCCATGTCACGGATCAGCTGCAATTGCTGGTAGTCTTTTTCACCAAAATAGGCATTATCGGGCCGGACCAGGTTCAATAATCGCATCACCACAGTCAGTACGCCGTCAAAATGACCAGGGCGGTGAGCGCCGCACAAGCGCTGGCTGAATTCACTTTCTGTCACCCTGAATCGATAGCCATCGGCATAAATTTGCGCGCTGTCCGGCAGCAGTACCGCGTTTACGCCGGCCTGTTTAAGCCGGCCCAGGTCTTGCCCGTGATCGCTTGGGTAGGCTTCAAAGTCACGCCCGTCATCAAACTGCTTTGGATTGACAAACACACTGACGACGGTGAAAGCATTTTGCTTCCGGCAAGCCTCGACCAGCGACATGTGTCCCCGGTGCAATGCACCCATGGTCGGTACAAAACCCAGCGGGCCAGCCTTTACGGTGGCACGGAATGCTTGCCATTGAGTAATGGATGTAAATATTCTCATTGGCCATAACTCTCGTCAGCGGCTGGGAAATGACCATTTTTTACATCGCTGGTATAGGCATTAAAGGCATCCCGCCACAGCTGCCGACCCGTAAGGTAGCGGCGCACAAATTTCGGTTGAAAATCCGCTGAAAGCCCGAGTAAATCCTGCATGACCAACACCTGGCCATCCGTGTGGACGCCTGCACCAATACCAATCGTGGGTATCTCCAGCGACGCTGTGATTTCAGCAGCCAGTTCTTCGGGCACACATTCAAGTACGAGTGAAAAACAGCCGGCCCGCTCACAAGCCAGCGCTTCTTCCCTGAGAGCCTCTGCAGCCTGGTCGCCGCGACCCTGCACCCGAAAACCACCCAGTTGATTAACAGACTGCGGGGTCAAACCCAGGTGCCCCATCACCGGTACACCGGATTTTACGATATGGGTGATGGTGTCACTGTTGCCCGCGATCCCTTCCAGCTTGACCGCATGCGCACCGGCTTTCATCATGCTCCCCACCGCGCGCATGGTATCGGGCAGAGATTGCCGGAAAGACATAAACGGCATATCACCCACGATGAATTTACCTTTAGCGCCACGGGCAACACTTTCGATATGCCGGCACATCATTTCGATATCAGCAGGAATGGTCGTAGCATAGCCGTGCATAACCATGGCAGCACTGTCGCCCACCAGGATTGCATCCACATCTGAATCCTGCACAATACAGGCAGAAGTGTAGTCGTAGCAGGTCAGCATAACGATCTTTTCAGCGCGGTTTTTGTAAGCCTGGAAATCGAGCACGTTCATCGTACCAGCTCCTTTTCGGCCTGCTCCTCAGCATTTTGGTAAAAGCGAATAAAAGCCTGGTATAAATCCTGCAGCGGATCACCCTCCAGGGAGTGCAGGTTACGTTTAATGGTGTGTTGATCGTCACGGGTTAACGGCCCGGTCAGGGCCATTTCCGGCGTCCGTGTAAAATTCTCTGCAATCTGATTCAAATAAGGATGTAGTGCTGCGGCAGGCAATGCGAGTTGTTGTTCAAAGCGGTCGGAAATACCTTTCCACAAAATCTGGGTAAAATTGCCGGCCAGCACGCACATCGCATGGTATCGGGCTTTGTTTTCCGGCTTGATAACAAAATGCGGATTGGCCAAACCCGGCAGCAAGTCCTCAAAGCGAAACCCGGCTTCCAGCATGAACGGTACCGATTGGTAGGTTTCAAGGTCATACAGATCATCCGCAAATGTCATCAACGGGTGCGCTCCGGCGACACCGGGAAAACTCAGGGCGCCGCTGCAATGAATGAGCTGTTTTTTATACAGGAATGGATACTGTTTCAGCAAAGCTGCAATGGCATGGTCTGAAATCAGCAGCAGCACACGGTCCGCGTCACCAATCGTACTTCGCAGCCGCTGTTCGGCATCGGGCAGTGCAAACGTATTGAAAGCTGACCTGCGACCACGGGTCCAACAAGTATGGGGGATTTTGAGTAAAACAAGATACTGAGAGAAATGACGTGCAAGCCTGCCGCCACCAATAATTGCATAGTTAGCCATAGCGGTACCTGTCCTCCGGGGATCAAGTCCTGTCTTCAAAAAAGTCCTGTTTGCTGCGGATCTGATAACAGTTCAAGTGCATCCGCCTGGCATTTTCCGAAAATGTAACCGCCATCAATGGTCAATTCATTTGATTTCGGATTCGGCCACGCAAGTGTTTATTGTACTCCAGAGCCACGATGCCCGCAGCAACAACTTGTCATAGCCAGACAGGCCAGTTGCGAGAAAGTTAACGAACTGGCAGTATCATTCAAGCAGTGATTCAACAAACTTATTCAGATTGTTCCTGCTCTTCTTCCTCGGACTGAATTCTGGCCATGCCGACCAGGTTTTCATCATTCCGCAAGCGGATTAATGTCACACCCTGAGTATTGCGTCCCAGTGTGGAAATCTCGTTCGCGTGGGTTCTGACCAGGGTGCCGCCATCAGAGATCAGCATGATGTCATCCTCGTCGGTCACCTGCAGTGCTGCAACCAACGCACCGTTGCGAGCAGATGTCTGGATGCCGATAACACCCTGGCCGCCCCGGCCCTGGCAGGAATGTTCATCAGGGTGTGAACGCTTGCCATAACCACGTTCGGTGACTGTCAGAATATCGCCTTCCCCCAGCACCAGCATGGATACCACTTGCTGTCCTTCCTTCAGGCGAATGCCGATCACACCCCGGGCCGTACGCCCAACGGAAGTGACATTGCTTTCTGCAAAGCGGATACATTTGCCGGAATTCGCGAACAGCATGACATCGCTGTCACCGTTGGTGATTTCTACATTTACCAATTCGTCATCATCATCCAGGTTAATCGCCCAGATACCGTTGACGCGCTGATTGCCATAGGCCCGCAAGGGGGTTTTCTTGACAATGCCCTTGCGGGTTGCAAAGAACACAAACTTGTCTTTTGAGTACTCCCGCACCGGTAAAACAGCATTGACCCTCTCGTCTTTTTCCAATGGCAACAGGTTAACAATCGGCTTGCCACGGCTCATATGACTGGCTTGCGGCAATTGGTAGACCTTGAGCCAGTAGATTTTGCCGCGTGAGGTAAAACACAAAAGTGTATCGTGCGTATTGGCAACAAAAATCTCGTCGATGAAATCCTCTTCCTTGACCTTGGTTGCGGTTTTACCGGTACCGCCGCGGCGTTGCGCCTGGTAGCGATCCAGCGTTTGAGACTTGGCGTATCCGGCATGGGATATGGTAACCACTACGTCTTCTTCAGTGATCAGATCTTCGAGGCTCAGATCAAGTTTCTTTTCCAGAATGACGGTGCGCCGCTCGTCACCATACTGGTCACGCACGTCTTCGAGTTCTGTACAGATCACAGTCATCAGACGGGTCGGATCGGAAAGAATTTCCAGTAATTCCCTGACCGCGTCAAGGATTTCTACATACTCTTTGGTTAACTTTTCCTGCTCCAGACCAGTCAGCCTGTGCAAACGCATATTGAGGATTTCCTGGGCCTGGAGCGGCGAAAGCCGGTAACCATCATCCTGCAAACCAAATTTGAGATCAAGGTTCTCAGGCCGTGAAGTCCCGGCACCACCCTGCCCAAGCATGGCCCGCACCAGACCCGGATCCCAGCGCCTGGCCAACAAGCGTTCCTTCGCCTCTGCCGGCGATGTCGAACTCTTGACCAGTTCGATCAATTCATCGAGATTAGCCAGCGCAACCGTCAGGCCTTCCAATACATGGGCGCGGCCGCGAGCCTTGCGAAGCTCAAACAACGTACGGCGGGTGACGACCTCTCTGCGATGGCCGATAAAGGCCTGCAGGATTTCTTTCAGGTTCAGAACACGGGGCAGGCCATTGACCAGCGCAACCATGTTGATGCCGAACACGTTCTGCATCACGGTCTGCTTATAGAGATTATTCAGGATAACCTCGGGCACCTCACCGCGGCGCAGCTCGATGACAATACGCATACCGTCTTTATCAGACTCATCACGCAGTTCAGTAATGCCGTCGATCTTCTTGTCTTTAACCAGTTCGGCAATCTTTTCCAACAAACGCGCTTTATTCACCTGGTAGGGCAATTCGGTAACGATCAGGGTGTCTTTGCCAGTGCGTTCGTTGGTTTCAACGTGCGATTTTGCCCGCATATAAATGATGCCACGGCCGCTGTGATAAGCATCATGAATGCCCTGCGCACCATTGATCATACCCGCGGTAGGGAAATCCGGGCCGGGCAGGTGTTCCATGATGCCGTCGATATCCAGCTCCGGGTTTTCAATCAGCGCTATGGTCGCGTCGATGACCTCAACCAGGTTGTGTGGCGGGATATTGGTCGCCATACCCACCGCGATACCGGATGATCCATTGATCAGCAGTGTGGGCACTCGGGTGGGTAAAACCAGCGGTTCGTGTTCTTGCTCGTCGTAGTTTGGTCCGAAATCTACGGTTTCCTTATCCAGGTCAGCCAGCAGTTCATGTGCCAGCTTCGACATGCGGATTTCGGTGTAACGCATGGCCGCTGCCGCATCACCATCGACCGATCCGAAGTTGCCCTGCCCGTCCACCAGCATATAGCGCATCGCAAAGGGCTGCGCCATGCGCACGATGGTGTCGTAGACAGCAGAATCACCATGCGGATGGTATTTACCAATGACATCACCCACCACACGGGCAGATTTTTTATAGGGCTTGTTCCAGTCATTGCCCAGCACGCTCATGGCGTAGAGCACGCGTCGGTGAACAGGTTTCAGGCCGTCCCGGACATCGGGCAATGCACGACCAACAATGACGCTCATTGCATAGTCCATATAGGACTGACGCATTTCGTCTTCCAGGTTAACCTGCAGGACTTCCTTGGCGAGTTCAGCCATTAAATGTATATTCTCCGAAACATTATATATCTGATTGATATATCAGACTTTAAAAGTCGTAATCTTGTGGCAGTGGAGTGGGTGTTTTGATTCTTTATGCAAGCCAGGCATTTTACCATAAAACTGCTATAAAATGGGGCTTTGACACCACCCTTGAGAACCCTGAAACCGGCAACCGGGAGCGCTGATAACCATCCGCCCTTTATCCTTGCGCAGCACCCCGGTATCATTGCCGATATGAAACCCCAACCTGGAGAATTTCCGATGAAGCAGCTGTTTTCCTTTCTTGCTGTATTGGCGCTGAGCCTGCCTGCAGCACAGGCACAATCAGACTCAGATAACCCGCAGGTTACGATCCATACCAACCGTGGCGATATCCGTCTGGAACTGTTCCCGCAAGCGGCACCTAAAACTGTGGAGAATTTCCTGCAATACGCCAATGACGGCTTTTACGCTGGTACGATATTTCATCGCGTCATCAGTCATTTTATGATCCAGGGCGGCGGAATGACCGCTGATATGCAAAAAAAGCCAACCCGTGAACCTGTCCCGAACGAAGCGGATAACGGCATCAAAAACTTGCGCGGCACGATCGCCATGGCGCGCACCAATGATGTTGACTCCGCAACCTCACAGTTTTTTATAAATGTTGAGGTTAACGGCTCGCTTGACCACAAGAGCAAGGCCAATTCCCGCGAATGGGGCTATACCGTTTTTGGCCGGGTGATTGACGGTATGGATGTTGTTGACGACATCCGCTTTGTGCCGACCGGCAGGGGCGATGTTCCAACCGATGTGGTGCTGATAGAATCAGTCGAGGTTCACCAGGGCCGATAAGCAGTTACCCCGACCTGCATGACAACCCTGTTCATATCCGATCTGCACCTGGACGACCGCAGGCCGGAAACCACCGACTGGTTGTTGCAATTTCTTCAGGATGAGGCCAGCAGTGCTGATGCCCTTTACATCCTCGGCGACTTGTTTGAATACTGGCTGGGCGATGACGTAACATCCACCTGCGGGGACCAGGTCGCCGTTGCACTATCTGCGCTGACGGATAAGGGTGTCCCCTGTTATTTCATGCACGGTAACCGTGATTTTCTGCTGGGTGAATCCTACGCCGGGCAGGCAGGGATGACATTGCTCCCGCAAGAGTACGTGGTGAACCTTTATGGCGAGCAGGTCTTGCTGATGCATGGTGACAGTCTGTGTACAGATGATATCCCGTACCAGCAATTCCGCGCGCTGGTGCGAAAACCAGCCTGGCAGGATGACTTTCTGGGCAAGTCTCCGCAGCAACGGTTGGAGATCGCAACACAGGCCCGCGATGCCAGCGCCGAGCACAAGGGCAATGTCGGCATGGCAATCATGGACGTTAATCCAGCTGCAGTTGTTACCGCGTTTGAACGTCACGGCGTGCAGAAGATGATTCACGGCCATACCCACCGCCCTGCCAACCATGCTCTGGAAGTGAACGGAAAGCCGGCACAACGCATCGTGCTGGGCGATTGGTACACACAATCAAGCGTCCTGCGGGTCTCACCAGGTAAATTCAAACTGTAGGAGCTCAAGGGTGAGGATTCTGTACGACAGGCACCATCCAATACGTCGTGACACCTCCCACAAGAATTTACAAAAACCTGAGCCGGGAGGCGGGTAAAACCTTCGGAGACCGTAGCCAGCAGGGATGCTGGCTCCGAGCCTACATGGATGTACTCGCGGCGTGTCTCGGAAGGTTTTACCTGCCTCCCGGCGCATCGGAGCAGGTGAGGCCTGGAACCGCTCGAGAGGCTGGCCTGGGCCATGTTTTTTCAGAGCCTACATGGATGTAT